>Ga0078972_1002040_pt1 | contig 70124 bp, 67 predicted proteins | sample YelNatPaOPGAMG01_FD_67568 | JGI IMG/M metagenome (GOLD analysis project Ga0078972, IMG submission 67568) | Hot spring thermophilic microbial communities from Obsidian Pool, Yellowstone National Park, USA - OP-RAMG-01 (SPADES assembly) (version 2) | ecosystem: Environmental > Aquatic > Thermal... | reverse complement strand
CGCCGGCTTCTTTTTTTAAACTTCCATCGCCTAAAAAAATAACTTTTGTTCTCTTTTTGGCAAGTTTCTCAATTGCGTTCAAAAAAACCGGTAATCCAGTATCTTTCTCTAATCTACCAATAAAAAGCATATCAAATTTCTTCACATCAAATTTTTTTTCTATTTTAACCGCTCCATAAGAAACCAAGTTAGCTTTGGTTCCGTACCATTTTTCAATATATTTACCGATACAAATGTTACCATTTGAAAAAATCTCTGATATTTTTCTTATTATTTTCGCTGAAATTCTAGGCGGATAGAATCCTTCCCAACCATGAAAAGTAACAAAAACTTTTTTATTCCAAAAAAGAAACTTGAAGGGTAAATACCAATAAAACACATCATGACAATGTATTACATCGGAATCTTCCATTATTTTTTTGTTCTTTAAGAGCCATTTCCAAATAACAAATTTTTTTCCTTTAGCACTAGCAACTATCGGAATACGAAATACTCTTATTCCGTCTATTTCATCATTCAAGCTCAATTTTTTATCTAAAGGTAATTCTGTTACAACAGTCACCTTATGCCCTTTTTGAGTTAAAATTCTCCCAACTTCTAAACAATGTTTTTCAACTCCACCGATTTCTGGCCAAAATCTTCGTGTAAAAAATAATATTTTCATAGTACTGATTCTATATTTGAATACTTGACAAAGCAATAATTTAAATGTGTAATATAGTTATAATTGTGAGGAAATTTACTTTAATTTTGACACTTTTTATTTTTCCCCTTCAAATTCTTTTTTTCAAAACTAGAGTTGTCTATGCAACTGTTTATTTTCAAGACAGTTTCAGCGATAACGATATGAGCAACTGGGAAATTAAACATATTCAACCCTCTGACCCGTACTGGCCAAATTACAACTGGAGTTTAAACAATGGATGGTATGGAATAAGTTTATCAAGCAAAGAAATGCATACATATTCTGTCGCTGGAAATGCTGATTGGAATAATTACATATTTAAATTCAAAATGATAGGCAAAGCCGGTAATGATAAAAATATAATATTTAGATATAAAGACGAGAACAATTGGTATGGTTTCCACATGAGAAGTGACGGGGCATTTTTTGGAATGAAGATAAACGGGGTTTACCACGATCAATATATGACTAATTTCCCATTCATTAATAACGTTGAATATAATATGGAAATAGATATACAAAACAACACTTTTTCTTTCTACGTTAACAATCAATTGATAGTCAATAATTATCTCATGACTAATTATTACTTTGGAGAAAATCCGATTAAGAATGGAAAAATAGCTTTATATGTATCAGCCGGAGAAACGATCCCGTCGGAGGTTTGGTTTGATAATGTAATTGTTTGCAGTTTGGATGACCCATGTGAATTAAGCGAGCCAAAACCAACCAAAACTATTTTCATCCCTGGTTTAGGGGCAAGTTTTAGCTTTAAGGGCATGTTTTTAGGGGATCAGAACGCTGATGATTGGGGATTAACTCCGGGTGTTAACTCTTACAACAATCTTTTTACTGCTTTTGAAGGAGACACCGGCTTTTACACTTTTTATTACGACTGGCGCAAGTCAATTTTGGAAAACGCTCAAAAATTAAATGCCTTTATTGAATCAAAAATCAGTCCGGGAGAAAAAGTTAACCTGGTCGGCCATTCTTTGGGCGGACTAGTCGGCCGCGCTTGTATTGAAAAACAAAACGGTTGCCATGCCGACAAATTAATTACCGCCGGCTCACCATTTTTAGGTGTGCTGGATGTTTATCCGGCAGCAGCCGCGGGAGAAATCTGGAAAAAAGGCCCGGAAAAACTGGCTTTTGAACTCTTGACTCACTACTTGCAAAGACCGGGTGAGACATCCAAGGAAACTTTAGCCCGAGAGGCGCCAGTTATTAAAGAGCTTCTGCCAAAATTTGACTATTTAATTCAAAATGGCAGTTTTTTACCATGGAGTAGCCAGGAAATTAAAAGTAACTTAGTTTTTACCGAAAACGCTTCAGTTACCGGTAAAATTCAAACTCTTGTCGGCAATAATCAGCCAACCTTAAAAAGTTTTACAGTCTTGCCGCCCAATTGGCTGGACAACCTTTTAGGCTATTGGCCTGACGGCAAAGCTCAATCACCGGGAAACTTTGCCCCTGAAGGCGACGGCACGGTTTTGGCTCAAAGCGCCAAAATTAATTTATCTAACCAAGATCATGAATTTACTCTTAATCATGGTGAGTTAGTTTATAACCAAAATGCCTTAAATGAAATTTTTACTCTTTTGGGTAAAACTCTGCCGGCTAAAACTTATCCCGCCATTGACAATGTAGAGAATTATTTGGTTTTTGCCGCCCATTCTCCTATTAAATTATTTTCACCTCAAGCAAGCGCCAGCAGTCAACTTCATGACGAATTAATTATTATTCCCAACCCCCAAAAAGAAGCCTATGATTTGCAACTGCAGGGCACAGATAACGGCAGTTGGCGGCTTTCAGTCGGTCAGATTTATGGTAATCAAACTATCTGGAATGATTATGTTGGTCAAATCGGTTTGGGCTCAACCGAAAATCTAATTTTTGATATCCGGCCAAACGCGCCACTGGAAAACCCGCTAGTTAATTCCAAAGACATGATTCTTCAGGCCGTGGACGATCTTAAAGCGGGAGCTGATGAATTTTTAAGTTATTATTTGGACAAAATTTTAGCTCTGCTTAACTCACAACCATCAAAAACCCTTTTTTATGCTCGGCTTTTCCGCGATGCGGTTAATTTTTATCAAAAGTCGGGAAAACTCAGTGAATCAATCGCAGCTGACCTTTTTACTAAAATTGACTATTTAGATTCACTATTGAACGCTTTTGTTTTAAGCTCTTCACCTAATTACTCATCTGATCAAGCTCTAGAAAAAATTACTCTAGCCGAAGCGGCCAAAGCATTTGCAGAAAACCAAATCGATACGAAAGCCGGCGGACTGGTTTATTTACTGGCCAATCAAAGACTAAAACAAGCCAAAAGTTCCCCTGACCCCAATCAGCAGTACCTCTACTCCTCTCAAGCTCAATACTTATTCCTTCACGCCAAACTGATAAAATAATTCGGCAAGTATTTTATGAGAATATCGGACAACTAAAAAGGCAAATCTTCAACCGTATCTACCGGCGTATTCACCGGCGCGGATGGAGCAACTGGTTCAGAAGAAGTCAATAAATCTTTTCCGGTGATAATGTAAACCTCCTGTCGACGATTGGAATTCATGCTTACCAGCTTTCCTTTTCCTTGAACTACTGCCAGAAGATCCCGACAAGCGTAACACGATTCACCGCCAGACTGACAGCGAAAAGAATTAGTTTGTCTGAAAAGTTTAATTATCTCCCCTTTTTGTTTCAACTCGCTAAGCGTCTGGGTTAGATCGGGGAGATCAAAAGAAACAATCTCTTCGTCTCTATCCAAATACCAATAACTAGTTTTGACCTTCTCTATTCCCAACATTTTTTTCAGTAAAATAGCATAAATTGGCAGTTGTTTTGAGTCTTCTTTTTCCTCATTTTTACCCGTCTTAAAATCGATAATGTGATAGGTATCGCCTTCTTTTTCCACCCAATCAAATCTACCCGTCAAAATCAAATCATTGCCTAGATCTGCTTGGGGAAATTCTTTAATTTTCACTCCTTCCGTTTCTAAAAAATGTCGATTTTTTAAAAAACGCTCTAGCATGGCAAGGGCCCTTTCTTTAAAATCCTTTTCTTCAGTTAATGAAAGGAAGCCGCCTTTCTCGCCAGTAAAATTCTGCCAATTCCATTCAAAAATCCGCATAAGTTCATCTTTATTTCTCCCAGATGGTGGACAAAGAAGAAATTGTTCCAGCGTATCATGAACAGCCTCGCCTAAAGCTAAGTGAGGATTAATAATTTGGATTCTATAACCACGCGGTGTACGATAAACGCTTTGATAATAGTAGCGTTGAGGACATTTTTCAAAATCGCTAATAATAGAGTGGGAAATAAAAATAGCGTTGGGATTATAAGACATAGAGAAATAGTAACATGGACCACTCTTAAGTCGTCAAGCACTTTCGGGTTTTCTTTGGATTATCGGCCAATGATTTGCCGCCAAAAGTAATGCCACCAAGATTTAGACCTTCCCTCGTTTTTATTGTGAACAGCTTTTGACCAAACAGAAATCACCATCCACTCTTTTCGTTCATTTTGTTTCGCTACTACCTCGATCCGATCATTTCCCCAAGTTCGATAATAAATCCAAGCGCCTTTAACGGTTGAAGGCCGACTTTCTTGAGGTGAATTTAAGGTAGTCAGAGCATGCTCAATTTTAATTCCCCGCTCACGTAACCGCCGAATTGCATGATTTGTCCAAATCACTCCTCCATATTTCTCTCCCATAAAGTAAGTATAAAATAAATGGATCTTGAAGTATTGCCTTTCTTTTTTCTATTATAGATTTAGACGCCAAAATGATCAAAAAAATACTTATCGTAGTTTTGTTGATTTCATCAGTTTTGTTTATCTCTGGTTGTCGTCTTCAAGCAAGCTCAAACCCGTTATATTCTGATCTAAAAGAAGATTTTGATAGATCGGCGGATATGAAATGTGAATACTTTGACGAAGAAAACAATCCATTAATGGTTTATATCAAAGGCAAAGATGAAATAATTAGAATTGACGGAACAAAAGCATTAGATCAAATTGGGAGTATCTTAGTAAAAAATAATCAACTTTGGTGGTGGGGCGAGAATCAGAAAAAAGGCATTGTTTTTGATCTTTCAACAAATGAGTCATACACTTATAGAAAAATCGCTTTCAACCCGCAAGACTTTATGGAAAAAATTAACCTTCAGCGGCAAAATTGCTCTCCGGCTTTGGTTTCCAATTCTCTTTTTAACCCGCCGCCAGAAGTGAATTTTGTCAATTTTTATCTTTATTTTGAAAATTCTGAAAATACTAATTAAGCTTTAGCCAAAGCCGACGGCTGACAGTTTTGAAACCAAAACTTTCATAAAAAGACCGCCCCAAATCATTAAACTCCCAAACATTGAGCTCTAAAAGATCTGCTCCCTGTGCTTGCGCCCACCGCTGTGCTTGAGCCATCAGTTGACGGCCAATTCCTTGCCGTCGAAATCTTTTACTTACCAGTAAATCCTCCACTACCACAAACCTTTTTGGTTTCAAAAGAAAAGCCGGTCCAAAACCTTGATAAAGATGAACAAAGCCTAAAAGACTTTTTTCTTCCTCTGCCACCAAAATTAAAGATTGCGGTTCAGTTAGAATTTTTTGAAAATACTCATTTGGACGAGGTGAAGAAGAAAAAATTTCCGGCAAAGCCTGACGGTGAAAATTATCTAGTTCGGCATAAAGTTTTTTTAAAGCAGGAAGGTCTTGAATTTCAGCTGGCCTGATTCTCATGGCCTAAAGTATACCACCAGCCGGAATAACCTGCAGATAAGCTTCAATCTGTTGGTCAGTCAATCTTAAAAATCTTCCTTTCCAGTAATAAAAGATGCCGGTTTTTTCAGTTAATGGCAAGAGGCCGTTAGTAGCATAATCTCGAACTACCAGTGAGAAAAAACCTTCAAATGGCAGAAAACCCATCTCTGGTTCAGTAATAAGATGATCAACTTCAACCCCGTTAGGATGGCTGTGAACTTGAGCAATCAACTGCAAACCTTGTTTTTGAAGTTCAGCCACAATACGCGCGTTTTCTACTGCCTCAACTCGAAAAGAAATTGGTGTGGCCGCCGCTCGCGGGGCAATCGCTTGAGTCACAAAAAGTCCCTGTTCGGTTTCTGTACCTACCCAATAAACTATTCCTTTTCTCATCTGCTTTTGCCCCGAAAAACTCAAAAGTAATTTTTGGGTTTCTTCGATTACTTCCTGAGGTACATAAACCACCGGCAGTTTCAAGTCAGACAAGGAGGCAATCCTTTTTCCCAAAGTAAAACTAACTTTAGCTTTATTCATCTGAAGCTATTTTAACCAAAAAGAAGCAAAAAGTACAATCAAACTATATTAGTGCTCGCACCTGGACTCGAACCAGGGACCTTTCGAATGTGAATCGAACGCTCTAACCAACTGAGCTATGCGAGCATTTAATTGTTATTTTATCATTTTAAAGTTTTAATTACCAATTCAATCTTCTGCTTGTCAGAGGAAACAATTTGGAGTATAAATTAAGTTATTATGGTGAATTTAATGAAAAAAATTGGTCAGTTTATTTTAGACACTGTTCAGGCAATTGTTTTGGCCTTGTCCATTTTTATCATCATTTATCTTTTCCTTTTTCAGCCTCATCAAGTTAAAGGCGACTCTATGTACCCTAATTTTATTAACGGCGAATTTCTGTTAACTAACAAAATCTCATACCGCTTTGGTGAACCTCAGCGAGGCGATGTGATAATTTTTAAGGCCCCGCCAAGCGAGCCTTGTGCAGAAATTGAGTGCGAATATATTAAAAGAATTATTGCTGTACCTGGCGATCGGGTCAAAGTTGCTGGCGGCAAAGTTTACATTAATGGTCAAGTGCTTGATGAATCCACCTATCTTTCTAAAAGTACCTTCACCAGCGGTGGATCTTATTTAGTTGAGGGGGTAGAAAAAACTATTCCTGAAGGCTTTTATTTGCCTCTGGGAGACAATCGCCCCCGTTCTCGCGATGGACGTGAATTTGGTCCTATTCCACGTTCTTCAATTGTTGGTAAAGCCTGGTTGCGCTACTGGCCTATCAGCCAAATGGGGCTGGTTAAACACGAATACTATAAACTATAAATAGGTATCAGATAAGAGATTTTAGGTGTTAGCTTTGGTTTTAGATTTTATTTGCAAAGCCCGTGGTAAATCTTCTGCAATCTTTCTTCTGTTTCTTCGAGGTTGCCTTGAAGAGAAATGATAATCTTTGTTTCCACTCGAGAACGGAAAAGTTTAACCCGAGTTTTATTTGTTTGATCTAAAACGCTCAACGCCGCTTCAATTTCATCACGCATTCGATCAATACTCTCATCCACAATTTTAGTTGCTTTGTATTTTGGTAAAATTCCTTGCTGGTTCTTCATCCGACGCGCTAAATCCTCCGCTCTCCTCACTGAACCCGATTCACGCAAAATAATTTTATAAGCCTCAATCATGAGCTTGGGGTCGCCAATTGCCGCTAAAGCACGCGCGTGTCCCTCAGTAATTAAACCTGTTAAAATGCCATCTTTAATCGCGTCCGGCAAAGTTAAAAGCCTTAAGGCGTTTGAAACATAAGACTGGCTTTTACCTACTCGCCGGGCAATTTCTGAAGTTGAAAGATTAAATTCATCAATCAATCGCTGAAAAGCTCGCGCTCGCTCTAGGGGATTCAGATCAACACGTTGAACATTTTCTACAATTGCCATTTCAAGCATTCCACGAGGAGTCGTTTCGCGAATAATTACGGGAACAGTTTTTAGCCCAACAATACGGGCAGAGCGCCATCTTCTTTCTCCGGCAATAATCTGATACCCGGCTGGAGTTTTGGCCACCACAATTGGCTCAAGAATACCGTGTTCGCGAATGGAATCAACTAAATCAACTAAACTTTCAGGAGTAATAACACCGCGGGGCTGAAGAGGATTAGACTGCAACTGATCAATATCCATCTGGACAACTTTTTCAGCGCCGTCTTCATTCATACTAGACAACCTCCACCAATTTCTTACCGTTAAGAGTTCTAAAATTAACAACCCCAGCTTTTAAGGCAAAAATGGTAAAGTCCCGTCCCATTTTAGTTCCTGTTGAAGGATGAAAAGTGCTCCCCCGCTGGCGAACAATAATTTCTCCAGCTTGGACTTTTTCACCGCCAAAGGCTTTAATTCCTAGCCTTTTCCCTTTCCGAGGAGTTCCTTGTCGAGCACGACCGCCCGCTTTTACATGTGCCATATGCTTTAATCTTTAATTTCAAATTTTAAACTTTTGAGCAAAAGCGTATTTCGTATTTATAATAACCAGATTTTTCACACAAGTCAAGAATTTATTTTAGAGAGTAATTTTCTCAATTTGCAGTTGAGTCAACTGCGGCCGAAAACCGGTTTTCCGCCGATAACCAGTCTTGGCTTTAAATTTAAAAATGTGAACTTTTTCTCCTTGATAATTTTTCTCAATTTTAGCGGTAACGCTGGCTCCTTTAACTAAAGGCTCGCCAATTATTAGTTTTTCTCCATTCTTAACCAATAAAACTTCTTCTAACTTTAAGGGTTTGCCTTCTTCGCCAGCTAGACGATTTACTTCAATTTTATCTCCTTCGCTGACCTTGTATTGAGAACCACTAATTTTTACCACTGCATACTTCATAGGAATTCATTTTAGCTTAAATGCTTGTTTTTTGCAAGAAGCGAGATACGCGTCTATTCTAATTCAACCATGCTGGCTTTCTCGATATCCAATATATATTTTGTTTTCATCGTTTCGGGACAAACATACTTGTGTCGTAATTCTGGAAACCCAGCTGAAATTTTTCCAGAAATAAACTGATAAAACAATGGAAATAGTTTTGAATATTCAGATGTATTGAGGAGAATCTCCTCAACGTCATATTTTGCGAATAATTTTAGATAGTCTTTTCTAAAATCAAACTCGTTTTGAAAACCAGTATCCATGGGTGTAATCGTTTCCACAACTCTCGCTTTCACCTCTTCAAGATAATCTTTCCCCTTGATAATTAGGAGTTCTCTAAAGATCATAATTCGCCTGAGGGCCTTGGGGTCGCTAGAAAAAACTTTTGACTCAAAAACCTCTGGAGTTATGATATTTATCGTAAAATAGTAAGATTCAGGGGCAGCTTTTATCAATATTGGTGCTGACATAAACTAAATCAATATCGGGGTTCACAGAATCAAGTTTGGAAATGGAAACCAAAAATCTATTTTTATTAAAAATTCTAATCTCTTTGTAACACTTAAGAGAGGTCTTGGGTCACAAATGAACTAAAAGCGAAAAAAGCCACAAGATTAGGATCTTTACTCAAACAAAATCCAGTATATTTTTTAAAACTCTCCAAAGCCTGATTCATCAACATTTCCGTACCACTAATTACTCTTAATTTTAAATTTAAAGCAAAGGTCAATAATTCCGTTTTTAAAGGAAAATAATTCATTTCCTGAACAATGCTTTCCGATTTGGTAATCCTTTTAAGCATGCTAATTCCCAATGGAAAGCAGAACATTACCGGTGGAGTGTTCAGATAATATTTCCCCACTGGAGTGGTATTAATAATTACATCATATTTATGACTTAATAATTCGTGGTAAGTCTTTAGCTTAACCAGCACTTTCAGCTAGTTTAATCAGGGGATTCGCTATTTCTAAAGGGTCTGTATTGGTGGAAAGAATAGAGTTCTTTTTCTTATAGACAGTGTTTATGAATTGATACAAAGAAGAAGCCCTGTCCTTACCAACCAAATCAGCCAAGAATCCCTTCCAGGGAAGAGCAACATTAAAATCACTATTTTCTAAAAATTCCCAATAAAATTTACAAACCTCGATCACTAATTTTTTGTTCAAATGGCAAAAATCGGCAATTCTGCAGGCTAACTCAAATCGGGAAATTGGTTCAGACCCCACACAATGAAAAACCCCTCTAGAATCAAATTTCAAAATTTTTTCAATTACCTTACAAATTAAATTAACATGTGTTGGCGAAGAAATAACATCTGTTGGCAACCTCACTTCTTGATATCTTAGCCTGTGGAAAAAACCAGTTCTGATTCAGGTACCTTAGACGCAAGTTATCAGACTGATTAGGGTAAAGTTTGTACAACTCCTGATAGCTTAACTTAAAATCTTTAATAAATTTTTGTGAAACTACTGTTTGTAACATAGACTTATAGTCTATGTTATTTAGCACATAGATGGGATCCGTGTCAAATTACAATAGAAGAAAAAAGACCAGCCTATCAAAAACAACTATCTGATTTCAATTGTCCGCTCTTCCTTTTTTTGTCGGGAGACATTTTCTAAAATCCCCAAAGTAATCATTGTGGAAAGCAGCGAACTGCCGCCGTAGGAAACCAAGGGTAGAGTAATACCGGTAATCGGAAGCAACCCGATATTCATACCAATATTAACCATAGTTTGAAAAAAAAGATAAAAAAAACTCCCCATAGCCAACAAAAAAAATGTCTTTTCTTGGCTTAGAGCAGCAATTTTCAAAACTCTTAAAAAAAGGAAAAGATAGAGAGTAAGAACTAAAATTGCTCCGGCAAAACCTAGTTCTTCACTTAAAGAGGCAAACATAAAATCAGTATGCTTTTCCGGCAAAAAAGCCAAATGACTTTGAGTTCCCCGGCCTAGTCCCCGCCCCCACCAACCCCCTGAACCGACCGCAATTTTGGCCTGAATCACATTATAACCCTTGCCTAAAGGATCAGCGTAAGGATTAAGAAAATGAATCACTCGTGCCCGCTGGTAATTGCCCATTGCCAACCAAGCTAAAGGAATAATAAGAATTCCCACTAAAATTAAAACCAACATCTGCCGCCTGTTAACATTTGAAACTAAAATTGATCCTGCCAAAATGCTTAAAATTACTAAAGTGCTCCCCAAGTCAGGTTGGAGAAAAATCAATCCCAAAACTGGCAAAAAAAGTAAAAAATAACCGCCTAATCCTCGAAAAGAAAACTCTCTTTTTCCCCAAAACCAGGCTGAAACTAAAACCATAAGGGGTTTTACCAATTCTGAAGGTTGAATGGTAAAACCGCCAATGGGTATCCAACGCACTGATCCACGAGTTATTGTTCCTAATAAAAACGGCAAAACTAAAAAAACCAGCCCTCCTAAATAGAAAAAAGGCGAAAAGGGCAAAAGAAGGTCAATATCTATTAACGAGAAAAAAAAGAAAAAAACTGTTGACAGAGCAATATAGACCAAATGATTGCCAAGATTTTCTGGAGAAACGCTGACCATTAGCGCCACGCTTATTCCCAAAAGAAAAAACACTGGCAATAAGAGATAAAAATCAATTTTTTGACGAAACATTGGCAAGTACTCAAATTGAAATCAATATTAACAGGGCTTTATTTCCAATTTTTCCGTTCGATAGAGTTTTTTGGCCAATGTTTTCTTTTTGATTTCTTCTTCAAAACGAGCTGGCCAAGAAGGTAAGCCAACTTCAATTTGATCTCGCAAACCACATCCAGCCGCTTTTCTTGCCTCTTGAATCTGACGCACCAGCTCTCGGGCTTCTCCTTCCTCTTTCAGCTCCGGAGTAATCGTTGTGTCTAACTCAGCTTTGAGTTCCCCTTTTCCAATCTCAACCAAAACCTCTTTAACATTAAGTTCATCTTTTATTAAATCTAAAAAATCTTCCTCAATTTTGAATTTGGCATTTTGAATTTTAAATTGACTTAGCGGCTGGCGAACCTTGATATTTGCCGCTTTTCGCTGAGCATGACCTATCTCTACCACTTGTCTAACCCAGAGCATTTTGGCTTCTAGATCCGCATCAATTAATTCTTTTCTAGCCAGTGGCCAACTCTGCAAATGAACAGATTCCTCTTCAGAAAGATTCTTAAAAATTTCCTCAGCTAAAAAAGGAGTAAAAGGCGCCAAAAGTTTGGAAAGCGTTAACAAAACTTCATACATTGTTCCATAAAAAGGCATCTTATCAACTCTTTCTCTTGATCGGCGAACATACCAAGTTGACAATTCATTAACAAATTCTTCAATCGCCAGTGAAGCATCAAAAGCATCATACTTTTCCAAACTCTCAGTTACTACCACAATCAGCCGATTTAAACGAGAAATAATCCAGCAATCTAAAATCTCTTTGGAGTCCGCTTTAAGATCTTCAACTTTAACCCTATCTAGATTAGCATAAGTTACAAAGTAGTGATAAACATTCCACAAAAGCAAATGAAACCGGCGGCGAGTTTCATCAGCAATATGATAGCCAAAATTTAAATTTAAAACCGGATTTTGCGTCACATACATCCAGCGCATTACATCCACTCCCATTTTTTCGGCCGCCTCTTCAAACCAAATTGCATTACCTTTAGACTTATGCATCTCTTCGCCTTTTTCATCGCGCACTAAAGCATGACCTAGAAGAGTTTTAAAGGGACTTCGTCCTTCCAAAACGGTAGACATAGCTAAAATTGCGTAAAACCAGTTTTTAAATTGTCCTGGAAAACATTCCGTCACAAAATCGGCCGGAAACCACTTTCTCCAATATTCTTTATCAGCTAAATAACTTACTTTGCCCGTTTGCGGATCAATCAGAGTCGAAAAGGGAACTACTCCCGCATCCAGCCAAGGATTACCCACATCCGGAATCCGCGAAGCAATTTCTCCACATTTGGCACACTTGATTTTTACCGCATCAACCCAAGGTCGATGAGGACTATGCCCTTCAAATTCTCCCCAACCCTCAACAGCTCTTTCTTTTAATTCTTTTTTGGAACCAATAACTTCAAAATGACCACAAGCTGAGCATTCCCAAATCGGCAAAGCCAATCCCCAATATCGTTTTTTAGAAATCATCCAATCGGCCATGTGATTCAGCCAGTCTAATTCCCGATCCAACGCCCACTCCGGCAGCCAGCGAGCTCCTTTGGCCGCCGCCTTCATTTTTTCTCGCAAGGGATCCATTTTGATATACCATTCATCTACCACCCGCCAAACTAGCTCAGTTTTACATCGCCAGCAAATGGGGTAACGATGGGAAAAAGGCTCAATTCTAAATAAGAAGCGGCCATGATCAGTTTCTTTCAGATAATTAAAAATTAATTCAGGTTCAGTTTTGGCATTTTTGAAAGAAAAAGAACCGTAGCCGTCAAGGTAACAAGCCGATTCATCAATGGCTGGCAAAACCAAATTAGGCAAACCGCATTCATTAACCACTAAAGAAAAATCTTCCGCCCCGCACCCTGGCGCAATATGCACCAAACCAGTGCCTTCTTCTTCTGAAACCAGCTCAGGAGTAAAAACCAGTGTATGAAAAGTTTCTGGATATTCTGCTTTCAGTTTCGCCACAATCGGCAAAGTGTCAAAAGGCCCTTTATAAAACTTGCCTATTTTTACTAATTCTGCTCCCGTAACTTCTTTTTCAATTTCGTAATTTTCCTTAAAAATCTTCGGCACTAGTTTTGCCGCCAGCCAATATTTCTTACCCTCAAACAAAACCCGCGCATATTTAATTTCCGGATTAACCGCTACCATAACATTGGCAGGAATCGTCCAAGGAGTGGTAGTCCAAACTAAAAGATATTCATCTTTGAAAGGTTTCCCCGACTGAGCAATAAAAGGAAGGCGCAAATAAACTGAATCATGCGTTAATTCCTGATATTCCTCCTGCAAAATCTCATGCTGAGAAATGGCGGTTCCACAGCGCGGACACCAAGGAACAGCATCTTTACCTTTATAAATTAAACCCTGATCAAAACATTTTTTCAAAAAATACCAAATCGTATAGTTATTGGCATCACTCATCGTGTAATAAGAGTTTTGCCAATCCATAAAGTAACCTAATCTTTTGGATTGCTCAGTTTGAACCCGCGCCCATTCTAAAGTTGCTTGTTTACACTGATTAACAAACTTTTCTATCCCATACTCTTCAATATCTTTTTTAGATTTAAAGCCAAGCTTCTGTTCCACCCCGACCTCTACCCAAAGACCCTGATTATCAAAACCATTACGGAAAGTTTGCTGATAACCTTGCATATTTTTGAATCTCTGCCAAAGATCCTTATAAGTTCGTCCCCAAGCATGATGAACTCCCATTGGATTATTGGCGGTAATCGGACCATCTAAAAAAAAGAATCGCTTTTCTGAATTCTCGTTTTTTCGCAGATATTTAGCTAAAATGTTATTGGCTTCCCACCAAGCCAGCCATTTGTGTTCTAATTCGACAAAATTAACTTTGGGTTCAACTGGATTCAGCATCTTTCACCTATCTATTTATACAAAAAACTCACCACTTCTTAAAGGGTGAGTTTCACGGTACCACCTTATTTTTAACTCATTCCTGCTGTCACGGGCTTACCCGTCTTGTTCTACTCTCCTGCAATTTCAGGATTTCTTCAAGAAGCTTGGCGCGGATAACGCCTCAAACGCTTTTCTCAATTGAAATTCATTATACAAAAAAAGTTAACCGCCAGCAACTTAATGTTGTTTGCCTAGTCTTAAGAAAGCCGGAAGCTCAAATTCCTCACCCATCTCATCACGCGGAAGTTCAGACACAGTTTCTTCTTCTGATAATTTGGAACGATCAAAAGAGCCGGAAGCATTCGGTGTTTTGTTTAATTGTTGAGATGGAAAAGCCGCTGGCCGATTCATCATCTTCTGCCAAGTCATTCGGGTCTCATCAAAACCAGTCGCAATCACGGAAACTTTAATTTGATCAATCATTTTTTCACTAATAGTTGCCCCAAAAATAATATTTGCATCCGCTCCGGCATGCTCTGTAATTAATTTAGATGCTTCTTCTACTTCCGCCATAGTCATGTCTGGCCCGCCAGTCAAAGTAAACAAAATGCCTCTCGCGCCATCAATGGAAACTTCCAAGAGTGGTGAAGAAATTGCTCCTCGAGCCGCCAACTGCGCGCGATTTTCTCCTGTACCCACACCAATCCCCATAAAAGCAGTCCCGGCATCTTTCATAATCGATTTAATATCAGCAAAATCACGGTTAATTAATCCCGGGAGAGTAATAATATCGGAAATTCCTTGAACCCCTTGAGCTAAAACCGAATCAACTGTTTTAAATGCTTCTACTAAAGTTACTTTACGATCAATTGAATCCAAAAGTTTTTGGTTGGGAATAACAATCAAAGCATCCACATTTTCTTTAAGTTTAGTCACACCTTCTTCTGCCGCCACCATTCGGCGTGTTCCTTCAAAAACAAAGGGCTTGGTAACAACCGCAATAGTTAAAATTCCCAATTCTTTGGCAATTTTGGCAATCACTGGCGAAGCTCCAGTGGCAGTTCCTCCACCCATACCTCCGGTAATAAAAACCATATCTGTTCCTCGCAGTAATTCTGTAATTTTCTCCCGCGACTCTTCAGCCGATTTGGCGCCCAATTCCGGATTGCCGCCAACTCCTAACCCCCGCGTCAATTCCTCACCAATCTGTAATTTCACTGGCGCCTGATTAGCTAGTAAAGCTTGAGCGTCTGTATTAATGGCCACAAAATCCACCCCAGTAATCAAATTATTCGAAACCATGGTATTAATCGCGTTACCGCCGCCGCCGCCAATCCCCAAAACTTTTATTTTAGCGAACCGGCCAACATCTGGTTTAACCAAAGCCATTTTTTCCTTTCTTTAATTCTAATTTTAGTTTTAGGCAGGAGAAATTGAGGCCTTTGAAAAATTATAACACAATTGCTTCAAGCAAATTAAACCTAAAATTTGACAATGGGGCCAAAATTCTAAAATTAGGGTAAAAAGGATTTAATAAAGTCGCCAATTCTGCTCGCCATGGATTTAAAAGGAATTTTTTTGGTAAATTGGCCAAGGCTGGCTAAAGAGGATAAACTGCCCAAAGATTCACCTTCATTTGTCTTCAATCCATAAAGCAAAAGACCCACCGAAGCCGCATAAGCGGGATCCAAGATATCGTCAATTAATCCAGTTACTTGATGGGGAACTCCTACTCTAACAGGTAAAGACAGAGCTTTGCGACAGGCATCTTCCACTCCAAAAGTCAAAGCTCCCCCGCCAGTTAAAACCACGCCCGAGGGCGTCAAACCAGCTAAACCGCTTCTTTGAGTTTCAGCTATTACCATCCCAAAAATTTCATTTAATCTCGGCTTAATAATACCTTCAACCAACGTCTTTCGAGAAACTTTTTTAGTCTCTTCAAAAATCCCCAGTCTGCCTAAATCAATTTCATCATCTTTCTCTTTTTTATCTTCCAAACTTTCTTCGCCGCCAATTGTTTTCAGTCGGCCTTTTTCGCCTAAGGAAATTTTCAATTTTTCCGCGCTCTCTAAAGAAAGCCTCAAACCAATCGCCAAATCATTTGTTACATTTTTAGCACCAATCGGCAAAACGGCCGTATAAGCTGGCGCACTATCCACAAAAATAACAATGCTCGTCGTCCCTCCACCAATATCCACTAAAATTACCCCTAACTCTTTCTCTGTTGGGGTTAAAACCGCTTCTGCCGCCGCTATACCAGAAAAAACCAACGATTCAATATTTGCGCCAACTTCAGAAACACATTTCACCAAATTTTTGATCGAGGTGGAAGAACCTGTAGTAATATGTGTTTCCACTTCCAATCTCACCCCGCTCATACCCACCGGATCGGCCACTCCTTCTTGAGAATCAACCATAAAAGTTCGCGGAATAACATGAAGAATTTCCCGTGAAGAAGGCAAAGAAACCGCTCTGGCCGCTTCAATCACTCGCCGAACATCATCAGGCTGAATTTCTCCTTGCGGATCAGTCACGGCCACTACTCCATGAGAATTTTGAGAAGCAATATGAGCGCCGCCTACAGAAACATAAACCCGTGAAAGAGAAAGACCGGCCATCCGTTCAGCCGCTTCAACACTTTTAACAATTCCTTCCGCCGCCTCTTCAATATTCACAATTTGACCCTTTTTAATTCCCGTAGAAGGAATTGAAGCCGCTCCAATAATATTTATTCTCTCGCTATCTTCACTAGCTTGACCAATTAAAGTAGCAATTTTAGAACTGCCGACATCAATCGCGGCAAGAGTTTTGCTTCGCGTCATTTTTACCCACTTCCGTTTTATTGTATAGTGTTTCTCCACTAAAAGTAAAGTCTCTGGCTTTAGCTTGCTTTATTGCTTTTCTTTCAAGTATCATCTTTAATTATCTTAAAGGCAGAAAAAATGTCAAATCTCAAAGTCAGAAAACCCGCTGTCGCCGGCAGTTTCTATCCGGCCGAAAAGCAAAAACTGGCCGCTTTAGTTGACTTTCTTCTACAAACTGCTCCCATGCTTTCTAAATCCGGCCGGTTAAAAATTTTAATTGTCCCTCATGCCGGACTAGAGTATTCCGGTTCGGTGGCCGCCGCCGGTTTTAAACAATTGACTAATCAAAAATTGACTAAAATTATCCTTTTGGGCGCCAGTCATCAAGCGGCCTTTGACTTTGCCGCTCTGCCCGAAGAAGATTATTGGGAAACACCTTTGGGAAAAGTTGCTATTGATAAAGCGCTCTTAGCCAAATTGGCTTTCTCTAATTCGATCCCCTCGGCCGCCGCTCACGCTCATGAGCACTCTCTGGAAATTGAACTGCCTTTTTTGCAAAGGGTTTTAAGTAATTTTAAAATTGCTCCCATTTTGCTGGGGCAAACCAACGAAAAAACCAGAAAAACTTTAGCCGAAAAAATCGCCGCCGCTGAAGATAATCAAACACTCTTAGTCGTTTCTTCTGATCTTTCTCATTATCCGCCCGCCGAAATTGCCCAAAAGGTCGATCAGCAAACCCTGACGGCAATTCTTCGCGGTCAACCAGAAGAATTTAAAAAAACTCTTGCCAGCATTGAAAACGCCGGGTACCCCTCTTTAGTTACAGCCGCTTGCGGCCAAGATGCCATTGAAAGCGCTCTTTGGACAGCACAAAAATTGAATCTTAAGGAAATTGAAATTATCAAGTATGCCCATTCTGGAGAAATTATTGGCGAAAAAAATCAGGTAGTGGGCTATGGCGCGGTTGGCTTCTGGCAAACAGAAAATAAAAGCCAAGATGAATTTGAAAAAGAAGCCTTGCAAATTGCCCGAAAAGCTCTTGAAGCCCACTTATCAGGGCAACCCATTCCATTTCAAAATCTCAACCAAGAAAAACCCCGCTCTCCCAAATTATTCCAAAAGCTGGGAGCTTTTGTGACTTTGCATAAAAATGGACATTTGCGCGGCTGTATTGGCGAGTTTGAACCCAAAGAACCGCTTTATCGAGTAATTCAGAAAATGGCCATTGCCGCCGCTGAAGAAGACCCGCGTTTTCCAAAAGTTCTGCTGGAGGAGCTAAAAGATATTAAAATCGAGATTTCGGTCTTGTCTCCTTTGAAAAAAATTGACGACTGGCGAAAAATCCGCCTTGGCAAAGATGGAGTCGTAATTCAAATGGGCAATCACGCAGGTACTTTTCTTCCTCAGGTCGCCACTGAAACTGGCTGGAGCTTAGAAGAATTTCTATCTCAGCTTTGCGTTCAAAAAGCTGGTCTGCCGCCTCACAGTTATCGCTCTCCTCAAGTCAATCTTTTTACTTTTCAAGTTCAAATTCTGGCAGAATAATCTACCTCTCTCACTTCCCTTCTTCCAATTCTGGCAATTCCAAACCTTTAATTTGAAGAGTCGAGGGCCCAACTGCACCCTGAATGCGGCCGCAAATACTAGCGGTGCTAGAAATAAAACGTTGAAGCTGGGCTTCACGAGCTTTCCAAATTCGTTCAAAAGCCGATTTTTCTCTGTTTATTTCCTCCTGCATCTCTCGATAAACTTCCACTAAAGCCTCAACCTGTTGTCTAAACTCATGACCAGTAACATATTCATACAGTTGATTTGCCTTATTCCCTTTATCAGCAGAAACTACCTTTTGGTAAGCCACCTCTAAAAGATTTTTTCGCAGTAAAATGGCCAGGGGCAAAACCAGAGCAAAGTTCACTACCCAAACTCCATCTTTGACACCCAAACCATTCTGAGCCTCCTTAGGTAAAGTTTCACTCACAATTACCGGAACATTCGCTCCCTCGGCCCGCAAGTCAGATTTAAGTTTAACTGTCCAATCATCTGTCCAAGCTTTGGTTCTTTTAGATTCCCATAAAATTACACCGCAAATCACCCCTCCTTGACTTTTGACAATCTGGCGGACATCCGCCCCTCTTACCCCTTTGCCTACTGGTTCAATCTCATCGCCCGGAAAAGAACGGCGCAAAGTCTCTTCCAAATCAAGCTCCAAAACCTCACCCTGAGTTTGCTGTGAACCTTGCTGGGCCTTGCGTTGAGCTTCTTCCAACGCTTTTTTTAAATCAGAAATTGTTTTATCTTTCTCCAATTCTCTTAATCTAAATTGCTCTTGAACTTGTCTGAAAACTTTTTCCTCGGCTTTTTTTCGTTCTTCATCCAATTTTCTCTGAACCTCAATTTCCAGTTCTTTTTCTCTTTCCTCCAGTTTTCTTTTTTCTTCTCGCAATTTTAACTCCTGCTGGCGAAATTCGGTCATTTTAGCCTCTTTTTCTGCCAGAGCTTTTCTCAAATTAGTTATTTCCAATTCATTTTTTTCCTCTATTTCTTTTCGAATTCTTTTCTCTGTTTCTACCTCTATTTCCTCTTGCAACTGTTTTTTTAAAGCCTCTGTAATTTCAATTAAATTACCGCATTTGGGGCAACTGATTGTATTCATGTCTTCACAATATCACTTTTAAATTTCTTTTTCTATCATTAGATAAATGTTTTCTAATTTCTAGAATCGATACAAATATAAAAATTCTTCAATAAAATTCTTCCAAAAAATTTGACAAAAGCTTTTTTATATGCTATTTTTACACATTAGTTACATATCTATTACATAGATAAGGGCCTTTAAATTTGGTCGTTAGTTTTTAAAAAACGCAAAACTTATCGGCCAATCGCACCTTAACATTTCGGCTTGACTTTCCTGCGGACAAAAACATCAAAAAGGAGGTCAGAAATGTCGTGCCTCAAGCGGATCCTGGCGGTATTTCTCGTCACTCTCCTAATCGGGTCGGCGTGGCCGGTCCAAGCCAACGAATGTTACTACATTGTCCGGCCTGGCGATACCTTTATGGGTATTGCCAACAAACTTAATGTCTCGGTTAGTGAATTAGCCCGAGCCAATCCAACTATCACTAATCTCAATCACATCAGGACAGGACAAAGGCTTGTCAATCCCAATTGTCTTCCGCCGAAAGTAGAATCGGACTGGAAACTTTTGTGGAAGGAGGTCAGTAACACACCTCTGTGGGCTTACCGGCTCTCTCGTCCAACATTTGCCTACCACGAAAATCTCATTTTTGTAAAAGCCGGCAATCTAGAAAAAATCGCCGACTTATACCAAACAAGTCCCTTTGTAATCTTGGAGCGAAACGATCTCTCCTCGATAAGCCAATCTTACTCCGGTCCTCTGATCGTCCCCTACTTTGGCAACCCCATATTGGCCAAACCCGACCCACTTCTGACTTGGGGCGACTGGGTAGCTGACGACTTCGGTAAACAGCCGTCAACGGTCCCCAGTCTCTGGCCTCTGGTTGAGTGTTTCACCTGGATCATGCAAGGAGGCATAGCTTCTTCCTCGAATCCAGAAATAGAAAGAGTCAAGTATTACCCAAATGTCCCCAAAACAGATCCGCGAGTGGAACCGCGCCATGTCACCCAAGACGGTGATCCTCGCGCACCCAAACGAATTGCCTGCTGGCGAACGGCACTCAAAGAATGGAACACCCCCGGCGGCAAGCCACCTGATTGGTGGGGAATCCGTTACAACGCCAATGGGAGCGTCTCCTACGCCTGGTACTGGTCAGACCTCCCGATTTACCTTACAACAGGAGGTAAGTGGATCAAGGACATCATGATTATCATAACTGTGGACAATCTCCGACTGGGGGCAAACAACTTTTACAACTGGTCAACCGCCATGAGTGATCTGTCCAAAGGAGTCTTTGCCGAATTTGAGTCTCTACCATTTTGTCCGGATCTCAACATAATTCTCGATGAGGCCATACGGGCAATGGAGGAACTTAACTAAAACTAAAAAGTGACCGCCGGATCTAATCTTCCGAAAAGGTTCGGCGGTCACTCAAACTCATTCTTTGATAAAATAAATTAATTCCGCGCAATCTTAAAGCAACCAAGGCCTTTTCGTGAATCTTTAAAAGATTTCCTAATCCGTATTCTGCTACCAACTCTTCTGCTGGGTTCTTTTTCACTCGCCAAAAATCCGCCACTCTTTGGCCAACATCAAAAAAATTATCTTGAGTTATGGGTACTAATTTTCCCTCATAATCAACCCCGCCATTAATTAAATTTTCCAAAACCACACTGCGAGCATGGCCTTCATCATTTAACAGATGATCGTCCCAAATCCGACGAGGAAAACTGGCTTTAACCATATTTCGGGCAATATCGCCATCAATCTGGTGAACACTCATTTGCGCGCCCGGAAAAACTTTGCCTAAAAAAAAGGGGGTGGCCACTCTTTGAGAAAACCCCGAATGCCCATATTCATCAAGAACAACTATTTTCGCCACCAAGCCAAGCCCTGCCGCCATTTCTCGTAAAATTCTTAAATTCTCACTGGTCTGAGAACCGGATTTCCGCGCTTCTGCCTCCAGCCAACTAAAAACTACCTTCACTGCTTTCGTTTCCGATTTCAAAGGCAGTTTAACTTCATATACTTCCTGACTGATATATCCCGGAGAAGGCAGAATCACGCCGGTATCCTCTTCGCATTGTCCACCCAGTTCCCGACCTACTAATAATTCCACGGTAGGTATTTCGGTCAAACGGTTGCTTCCCCAGGCACCCTTACTCGAATAAAGGGCAGCCTCATATCCTTTGACAATCTCCAGGGCCAGACACCCTGAGCGAGCCAGAACAATCAATAAATCAGTGTTTTGGATATCAATCAAAAAATTCTCAATTTTTTCCGCTTGGTCAATCATTTGCTCCCGGCTCTGAAATTCGGGAAGGCGAAGTTCAAACAACGGACCGACAGTTTCTGTTTGAGTTTCATTATCAATCGAAAATGACATATTTTAGTATCATAAATAACATTTTTCTTGACATTAATAAAGCACTTTTGGTATTATTCTTACTATCCTCTTACATATTGATTATGTAAGACTATAAGATAAATGGCGGCAGTTTATAAGCAAACTGTCAGTCCGAAAGCACCTAAAAAACTCAGTTCAGTATATCGGTCAAATTTGCGCTTTTAAGGGAGGTACGCCATGAAGCGCACAATCGTTATCCTGCTCGTGGTTGTCCTGCTGACCGAGCTTGTCTCGTCAGTCTCCATCGCCGACGGTCCTTATGATTCCCACGAATACCTCGTGATGACCAATTCACAAGGGGAAGCGGAGAGTTATCGGATTCGCAATCCCGAGACGAACTCCAGCCTGCATGTTCCTGCCTGGACCCTCCAGCGATTGGACTACTACCGAGAAAACGAAGGTGTCTTTCCTCCGTGGAGTGTTGTACCAGGCCCCTGTCGTGGATTCCAAAAACTGGCCGAAGGCGACCCAGCCATCGCGCTTCTTCAGCAGGCCCTGGACATCGCCAATGAGAAAAGGATGGTCGTAGTCATTCCTGTCATCACCTACTGGCTCTCCATTGACAAAGAAGGCCGGCAGTGGGTGGCCATGGTGGAGAAAAACCGCGAGGAAGATATCTACGCCTTCAGCATCGACACCTGTCAGCGCAAGTTGGTCTACAAAGTTCCTTCGTGGCCAATAAAGCTCTGGCAACCCCGCCAAGTCTGGCCGCCGGAAGATGGAAGCTGGAAAGAGATTGCCTACACTGACCCCCGGGTCGGTCCGACGGTCATTGACAATTGTCTGCGGAAACAAGCAGAGGAGGAAGGAAAAAAGCAAATCAAACGCCGTTCCCTCGTTGAATACTTTTGCCGGTATCTCTGCCACTAACACTGAACTGAGGCGGTGGCCTGGCAAATCGCAAGAAGCGTCAGGCCACCTTAACCAATAATTTTTTCAATTTCCCCGATAATTATCTCCGTGGCGTTTTGAGGAATTTTGATCTCTTCTTTCAGCTGATATTCTTTTAAATGTTCAGCCATTGATAAAATTTCCTCTCTCAATTTTCCTTTTTCCAAATCTGACTGCGGCAAAACTCTCGCTAGACCCGCTTTTTGCAGCATTTGCGCGTTTTCCAGCTGTTCTTGGCCGCTTGACCAAGGAATGGGAATTAAAATTGCCGGTTTTTGCAATCTTAGCAGTTCATAGACCGTGTGCGCCCCTGCCCGAGAAACTACCAAATCGGCACTATTTAAAACCGCGCCAATCTCCTCATCAAAAAAATATTCCTTGGCCAAATAATTCTTCTCTTTTATCTGTTTGGCCGTCTTAATGTCATCAAAAAGAGTGGTTGAGCCACACTGGTGAATAACATTAAATTTCTCCAGTAGCTGCGGCAAAATTTTAAAAACAGCCTCATTAAGAGAATGCGACCCCTGCTTGCCGCCAGTAAAGTAAATCGTTTTGTTTTGATTGTGAAAGAGTTTTTTTCGATTTTTAAAAATTTCCTCGCGAACAGGAAGACCAGTTAAAACAACTTTTTTCGCCGGAAAATATTTTAAAGAAGAAGGAAATGTCACAAAAATTTTCTGAGCTAGAGGCGCAATTAATTTATTTGCCAAACCGAAAACTGTCGTTTGTTCGTGAGTAACGACAGGAATTCCCAACAACCAACCAGTATAAGCCGCTGGCAATGCCAAATATCCGCCAAAAGAACAAATTAAATCCGGCTTTAGTTGGCGCAAAAGCCAAAAGCTTTGCCAAAAACCAAGAGGAATGCGTGCTAAATTCTCCCAAAATTTATATTTTGGCTGAAATTTTCCCGCTTTTATTTCATAAAAGGGAATCTTTTTGGCAGTGACTTCTCGATACTCCGCCGAAGGATTTTTATCTCCTAGCATAGAATATTTATGCCCCAGCCAAACAACTTCATAGCCTTTTTTTAATAAAGCTTCTGCCAACACTAAAGCACTGTTATGGTGTCCGCCGCAAATGACAATTTTTTTCATACATTCTTCGATATATTATAAATAATTCCCATGGCGGAAAGACAAACTAAAAGAGATGAACCGCCGTAAGAAATAAATGGCAGAGGCACACCGGTTAAAGGAACTAAGGCTACCATCGCTCCCAAATTAATCAATGTTTGCAGGCCAATACTAGCTGTCAAGCCCGCTATTAATAATTGACTAAAAGGATCTTTAACCTTCAAAATCAATCTAAAAGCTCGGTAAAGCAGATAAAACAAGACCAAAATTACTACCGTTGCTCCTACAAAACCAAATTCTTCAGCTATAATGGCAAAAATAGAATCCGTGGTAACTTCTGGCAAGAAAAGAAATTTCTGCCGAGACTGTCCTAGCCCTCGCCCTAAAAAACCGCCGCCGCCAAGAGCGATAAGAACCTGGCGAACATGATAAGAAGCTCCTTGAGCATCAAAAGAATGATCTAAAAAAGTCAGCAATCGTTGTTTTCGATAAGGTGAAAGCAAAATCAACAGTGGGCCAGCAATAGCACCAGCTAAAGCCATCAAACCAATTTCTTTCATAGGCGCACCGGCTAAAAAATAAACCACAAAAGCTATCGTCGCCACTAAAACACCTGTTCCCAAATCGGGCTCAAGCAATACTAAACCTAAAACTAAACCTAAAATCAACACAAAAGACCAAAAATTTTTTCTCTTTTCGAAGAGAGTGGCTAAATAAAGAGTCAAAGTAATTTTCATAATTTCTGCTGGCTGAAGGCCAAAACCCATAATTGGCAACCAGCGCCGACCGCCATAAACTTCTCGGCCAACACCGGGAATTAAAACCACTACCAGTAAAATTAAGGAAACTAAAAAAGCCGGCAAGGCAATTTTTTTCAACCAGAATAAATTCACCCAAGAAAAAAAAGCAAAAAAGACCCAGCCCAACAGCAACCAAAGAGCCTGATGCTTAACATAATAAAACCGGTCGCCAAAATCACGCCAAGCCGCCGCCGATGAAGCATCAAAAATCATAAATAAACCAAAAAGACTCAAAGCCAGTGGCAGAATCAGCAATTGGCGATCTCCAGTAATTTTCGTTCGGCGTGCTTTTAACATGGAGTAAAAATCAGTTTTTCTTTAATCAACTTAATTAGCTGGCGCATTTTTTCAGTTAAAACCCCTTCTTGATTACAAACCAAAGTTAAAGTATCAATTTTAAAAATCTCAATTTCCGGATTAACCACTCTCCCTTCAGCTACCGCTTCCAACCAAAAAACATCTTTTTGACCATCTAGACCAGAAACTGCCCCTCGATAATTGAAATTGAAATCATAAAGACCAGTTTTAGGCGAACTCAAAACTTTGACAGGACAATTTTGAGTATTTCGTGCAATCACTTCACCGCCCTCAACTTTTGGTGGCCGCCAATCAACTCTTTCTTCCCGATAATTTAAAAAGGTTAAAAGGTGAAAACCCAAAAGCGGAAATGAACCGCTCTCTAATTCCAACTGAGTATAAAATGGTACCGAAGCAGTCAAGCGAGCATTATTTTCTGATAAAAAAACCTCACCCGTCGATTCTTCAATTAAAAAATCAAGGCCAAAAAATCCCCGATATCCCCGCTGAGCCATAATTTTCCCCACTTTCTGAGTCAAAATTTGAATTTCTTCTTCTTGAGCAGCAGTTAAATCAACCGGCCACTGACGGCCGCCAGTTCCCCCTGGAGAAGCGGTTAGACAAAAATCAGCTTTAACTTGCAAAGCAGGCCGGCTAGTCAAAACTTGCTCTCCCCAAATGACAGCATTATTCAAAACTGTTTTCCCTGGAATAAAACGGCTAACCTTTACTGCCAAGGGGCCAAAATCCTGCTTAAGTTTCGTCCATTCAGCTTCACTGTTTATAAAAAAAGTGGAATTGCCCGCCCAGCCGCGGCCAAATTGCACAACCAAAGTTCGGCCGTATTTTTCAACTAATTCTTGATAATTGGCCACGCCCAAATCCGCAATTTCTCCCAAAGGCACCTTAATCCCTTCATTTTGGCAAAGTTTATAAAATTCAACTTTATCTTCAAATATCCGATTTATTTCGGCGGAATTGCCTAGAAGGTGAAAATTATTTTCCCTAGCCAAAATTTCAATTCTTTTCTGCGGCTTAAAGAATAAAATATTTGGCTTCACCCCCGCTGATTTCTCCTTAATAAAATCTAAAACCAACGGATGACTCAAAATCGATCCGGAGGTTCGGAAAAGAACATTTTTTTGACCCAATGCCCGTTCAAGACAAAAAACAGAAACTCCGGCATTCAGAAGAATATCCACCAGTGGATGATCATCTAAGCAAACCAAGTGATAATTAGGCAATAGTTTTTCTAAACCCAAGCCGCGACTCACATCATTGGTAATATAAAAAATAGGTTCAGTTAGATCTTTTAAAACTTCTATCTTCATTATTTTTTAATCTTTTAATTTTTTAATTTTAATCATACTTTTTTCCCGTCAATAAGCAAACGCTTTTCCCTAATGACCAGCCTCTTGCTCGCGCTTTGGCCACCGCGGCATAAGCCAAAGCCCCCTCTTCTGAAGTAAAGATCCCTGCCTCTTTGAGTTCTTTCTGGGCAATTTGAATCTCTTGATTGCTAATAACCCAACCAGTTCCCCCTGAACTTCGAACTAAATTTAAAACTTCTTCCTTTAAAGGCGTGGTTTTAGCTACCAGAGCCTGAGCTAAACTAACTTTTTCTCTTTCAAAATCACTCGTAAATTTCGCCGCCAGTGGACAAACTGCCGTAGATTGACAAAGATGCAAACGGGGAAGAAAACCCATTTTTTTAAAGCCCCGCGCCACACCCACTAAAGCCGTTCCGCTAGAAACCGGCAAAAAAATATCTTCCACAATTCCTTGATTTTCTAAAATTTCAAAGGCCATTGTTTGATAACCTTCAGGACCAAATTCACACAAAGATGGCCGCAAATTAAAACTTCCTTCTTGTTGGGCAAACTTTTGGGCCTCGCTTACAGCGCGTTCAGATAAAATTACTTCAACGCCTGTTTTTTTTAGTTCTGCAAGTTTTCCTGAACTTATTTTAGGAGAAACAAAAACTGTGAGCGACAAATTCGCCAACTGGCAATAGTGAGCGGCGGCAATCGCGGCGTTGCCGGAAGAAGAGAGAGTCATTTTTTTTTGGCCTTGAGAATATGCCCAGCTGATTAAATAAGCCAAACCGCGATCTTTCAGAGAACCAGTCGGATTAGTATCTTCTCTCTTTAAAATCACCTCTCCCAAAGAAATCTCTGGAGTTTGTCCTTCATTTAAACTCAACTTAAACTGATTAGGAAGAGGAGAGAGATAAGCCGAATATTGCCAAATACCAGCTTGTTTTGAATCTTTAAGAAAATTAAATTTAAGCTTGCTTTTATTCATTGAATGACTTAATATTTTATCGTTTAGCATTACAATTATAGTATAGAAAGGATAAAATGACCAAAACTATTACTTGCTCTGACTGCCAACAGATTATTATTATTCCCGACGATGCGCAAGTAGGCGACATTATAGAATGCGAAGAATGCGGCAATGAGTATGAAATCATCTCTCTCAATCCGCTTCAAGTAAGTTTAGTCGTTGAAGAAAAATAAGTTTAATTCCAGATTTTTAAGCGCCTTAAGCCATCGCCTTCTTGAGGGAAAAAATAATTTCGGTAATTTTCCCCTTGTTGGGTAACTTCTTGCCATTGTTGTTTTTCTAAACCTTGACTCTCATCCCAAACTTTGATCTCCCCAAGATGAACTCCAGAAATCAAGGTTTTATCTGAAGAATGGGCATACTGCAAAGCCTTGATTTCTCCGGCTATTCGAGTTATTGCCAAAATAATTAAAATGTGGCTTCCCCGCCCCATTCGCACTACATCGCCAACTCGGACCTCGGCCAACTCAACCGGAACCGTGTATTTCTCGCTCGTTAAAAGCTTCACATCCGCCCGTCCAGCCGGCATAAATGAACCTTTGACTTCGGGAATATCATTTAAAAGACCATCGCCGCCCCGCTCTTCATCTAAAGCATTCAGCATCCAAAAAACAAAACCCGAACAGTCCACTCCAATTCTTTTTCTTTTCATAAAAGCCAAAATTTCTTTTTCATTCATTTGGTTTAAATCTTGTCCGGCTTTTTTGGCCGCTTCTTCAACTACTTGAATAATTTGCTGAGGTGTACCCTTACCTCCTAAAGGACCAAGCAAACCTTTTTTAAGTTTATTCATCCAATAAGGGCAAACAATAAACTTACCCCCTAGCGGTAAATGAGTATATTGATAAAACAACTCTTGAAGCGCTTTTGAAGATTCAATCATATAGTTAAAAATTGATTAAATATAAGCCAGCCAAAGGCCTAAAATTGCTAAAATAATCCCTGCCAGCCAAGCGCGCGCAACAATTTTCGGTTCTTCCCACCCCTGATTCTGCAGCCACAAATGGAAAGGTGCCACGGCAAAGGCTTTCTTTTTCAAAAACTTTTTTGACAAAATTTGGATTAAGCTGGAAGCCGCTTCAACAATAAATAAGGCTCCAATAATAAGCAAGGCCACTACTTTGCCTGTCAGCAAACCAACCACCGCCAATGTTGCTCCAAAAGAAAGCGCCCCAACATCTCCCAGCCAGATTCTTGCCGGATAAGTATTAAAATATAAAAAAGCCAAAAGCGCTCCAATCCAAAGAGCAATAAAAATCGACAATGGCGTATCTAAAATAGAGTGCGACAAAATCCAAAAAGCAAAAAGAGAAATCATCAATAATCCCGAAGAAAGCCCGTCTAAGCCATCGGTAATATTAAAGGCATTCGCAAAAGAAACAACAATAAAAGCAGAAAGAGGCACAAACCAAACTCCAATTTTTAAAACTCCCCAAAAGGGAATATTAATAATGTCAATGTGTAAATTAAAATAAAGCAAAGCTCCCACCGCAAAAGCCAAGAGCCATTGAATAAGAAACTTGTAGCGCATACGCAAACCAAAAAAACCGGTTTTTTCAAAACCAAAAAACTTCATAATATCGTCATAAAGTCCTAAAAGGCCAAAGGATATAAAAGTAAAAAATAAAACATTTAATTCTTCGGTAATGGGATATGAAGCATGAATGTAAATCCCTAAGTAGGAAAGAAGCGGAAAAAGAATCAAATACAAAATCGAAGTGGCCGCAATCACTAAAAGCCCTCCACCTACAGGAGTGCCGGCTTTGGCATTATGAAATTTATCAAAAATTCTAGTTCGATTGCCTTGAACATCTTTGGTTACTTGCACTCGACGAAAAAATTTCAATCGATAAAGAAGCCCGATAAACGGGACCACTAAAACACTCGTAATTAAAAAAGAAAAAATGAGCAAACCTAAATACAAAGCAATCATCAGTTTCTTATTCTAATCCAAATAACAGGCCGTTCACAAGCGAGAACAGTCAGAACACGGCTTATAATTATGACAAACAATTTCTTTACAAGTTACTTTTTGGCCATTAAGCAGTAAAATCACTCTTTCTAAATGGCGCAACAGCGAAGCTTTTAGATAAAGCAAATCGCCAGGTTGAAGAAGCGGACGAAGAATTTCAGCTGCTTCCCCCACATCTGCCGCCCAGAACAATCGTTTTTTAGGCATACCCTTCTTCTCGGCCGCGGCTAGAATCAATCGCGTTAACGGCCCAACACCCACTAAATAGTCGATTTTCATTTGCGCAATTTTTTCTCCCACTTGTCGATGTAAAATTTTACTCATTTTCCCTAATTCGCCCATTTCGCCTAAAACCACCACTTTCCGGCCAGGAAATTCCGTCAATGTTTTTAAACCCGCCAAAACCGAAGCCGGATTGGCTCTTTTGGCATCATTCAAAAGAACTGTACCTAGCGGTCCAGCCTCTAAACTCAAGCGTCCAGCCAAAGGTTTAAGCTCTGCTAGTTTTTGTTGAATATTTTTGACTTCCACTTTCTTTTCGCGGCCAATAATATAAGCCACTAAACAAGCATAAACAGCTGGGTAACCCAAAAGGCCGGTTTTAAACGACAAGACCAGCTGACCATCATGAAGAATGAAATTCGTCCCCTCAGGAGTAATTTTAATCTCCTCCGCCCAAACATCAGCATCTTTGTTCAAACCATAAAAAACTTTTCGTCCATGATGTTCCTGGCCAATTTTTCTAACCCACTCGTCATCCCAATTAAAAACAGCCAATCCCTCAGCCGGAACGGCCTCCACGAGTTTCTTTTTTTCGGCAATTATATTTTTTAAAGAACCAAGTAACTCCGGATCGGAATGAACCGGAGTAATTCCGGTTAAAACGGCAATCTTGGGCTTAACCAGGGAAAGGTGAAAATCCATTTCTCTCCGGTGATCAACCCCATATTCTAAAACCAGAATTTCATTCCATAGCTTGGTTTTGAGTATCGTAATCGGCAAATTATAAATTGTATCTAAATTAAGATCAGTTCGATTAACCGAATATTGAGAAGACAAAACCGAAGCGGTAGCATAAACTGCAGTCGTTTTACCGTAACTGCCAGTAATCCCTATTACTTCCAATTGAAGATTAATTTCCAGCCACAGTTTGGCCAATCTTCTCCGCAGCTGGTGAAATAGCTTCTTCATTAGCCACCCTTTCTATTTTAGCTCCTAAAGAACATAAACGGTCATCTAAATTCTCATAACCGCGGTCAACATGCTCTATTCCAGTAAGTTCACTTCGTCCTTTGGCAATTAGCGAGGCTAACATTAAAGTTGCCCCCGCTCGCACATCAGTAATTTCCTGACAAGTTGCCTCAAGAGCAGTAGGGCCAGTAATTTTAGCAGCGTGGAAATACTCCGGTCGATCATCCTCTAAATTAAAGTTATAAACCAATTCGGGATCATCCACTCGTGGATTAAAAAATTCGACTTTTACTCCCATTTTTTGCAATTCCTTCAAAAAGGCAAAGCGGTTTTCAAAAATAGTTTCATGAATAATCGATTCGCCCTTAGCTTGTGTCATCAAAACCGCCCATAAACTCATCCAATCGGTCATAAAACCAGGATAGGGGCGAGTCGTAATATCTACAGCCTGAAGAGGCTTACGATAATAAAAACGAATACCGCGATTTTCCACTTCATATCGGCCGCCAGCTTTCTCCACTGCCTCTAGAAAAGCCCCTAGTTTGCGAGCATCGGCATTACGCACAAAAACATCTCCTTGCGTGGCTAAAGCGGCACAAGCAAAAGTAACCGCTTCATTTCGGTCAAACATAATGGTATACTCGGCCGGTTTAAGTTTCTTTACTCCATCAATAACAATCGTTCGCGAATCATCACGTCTAATTTTGGCCCCCATCTGATTTAAAAAAGCAATCAAATCGTCAACTTCTGGCTCTTCGGCGGCATTTTCCAAAACTGTCCGTCCTTCTGCGGTTGCAGCCGCAATAATCATAATATCTGTGCCGCCATGAGTATTCTTAGGAAAAACAAAAGTAGTTCCTTTAAGTCTTTTGGCGCTGATTTCATAACACCCTTCTTTTTCTTCAATCTTTGCCCCTAAAGCCCGAATGCCCTCAAGATGACGATCAATCGGCCTTTGTCCAATTTTGCAGCCTCCAGGAACCGGCAAAATCACTCGGCCAAAACGAAAAAGCAAGGGCCCGATAAAATAAGTTGCCGCTCGAGAAAGCCGGCCGCTGCTTAAGGAAATATTTTGACTTTTTAAACCGCGGCCGGAAACAGTCAAAACATGATTTTGAGCAAAACAAACCTCTCCACCTAACTCGCGGATGGTCTCAGCAGTTGAAAAAACATCACCAATTTTGGAAAAGTTATGCAAAGTGGAAGGTTCATCGGCATACAAGGCCGCAATCATTAGTTTAAAACCAGAATTTTTCGCCCCACACAGGCCAACCTCTCCCTTTAAAATATTGCCGCCTTCAATAATAAATTTTTCCATTTTAAAACTCTCCTATTTTAACAACTTCTTCTTTTAAATCAATCGCCTCCTGTTCTTTAATTTTAGCTTTGATTTTTTCTATCAAAGCAACCACATCCTTTGCCGATGCCCAACCAAGATTAACAATAAAATTAGCATGCGCTTCGGCTACTTTTGCCCCGCCTACCTTTTGCCCTTTAAAGCCGGCCGCTTCAATTAAACTGCCAGCCGCCAGAGGTTTTGGGTTTATAAAAATAGAGCCCACTGACGGCTCTTTTGGCTGTTGACTCCTTTTTATTAAAATCTCTTTCATTTGTTTCATAATCTGCTCCCGATTGCCCCTCGTCAAAGCCAACTCGACAGCTAAAATCACTTCTGAGTTATGTTTAAACCGACTTTCGCGATAGTCAAAAGAACAATCTTTTTTATCAAGCCAAAGAACTTTGTTTCCTTCGTTCAAAATTTTTACTCTAATTACCTTCTCGCCTATAGTTTGCTGCCAAGCTCCCGCATTTCCCCGCACTGCGCCGCCAATTGTTCCGGGGATGCCAGCCATAAACTCCAGTCCGGTTAGAGATTCTGCCGCTAATCGAGTTAAAAGTTCGCTTGTTATCATCCCCGAACTAACTCGAACCAAAACTCCCTCGGCTTGATTTTCAAATTCCAATCCTAAACAGCGATTTAAAATTACCAATCCTCGAAATCCTTGATCGCCCGCAAGAATTTTGGAGCCGCCGCCTAAAATAAAGAAAGGCACTCCCAATTTTCGACAGAGTTTCACAGCTGTCAGCAACTCTTTTTCTTCCCGCGCTTCATAAAACAAATCAGCTGGTCCACCAATTTTAAAAGTGCAGTGTGCAGATAAAGGTTCATTTAAACAAACACGCTCTTTTCCTAATTCAGTAATAATTTTTAAATATTCTTCTTTCATTTTTTAATCTGTTAATTTTTTAATCGTTTCTTGCATTAAATCCACAAAGCGTCTTCCTCCGGATGACATAAAAACAATCACTTCGCCGGGCTGAGTTTTTTTAACCAAATACTTCATTATTTCTTCATCTCGCGGTTCATAAAAAACCGCCGGCTGAGTTTTAGCAATCGCCGCCACCAAATCAGAACCAGTTACCCGATCTGTCTTGGCAATATTTTTCAAAAAACTAACTTGACCAATAATCACTTGATTGGCCGCATCAAACGTGCCCGGATACCAGGCTAGACTTTCTCGATATTTTAAACCTGTCATCGCTGGATCAAAAATTACGGTTATCCGCCGGTCGGGATAATGCTCACGCAAAGCCTCCAAACTTCCCTTAACTTTGTGCGGGTGCTGAGCAAAATCCCAATAGCAAAACCGACCGCCAGCCAAACCTAAAAACTCCAGTCTTGTTTTTATTCCCTGAAAATTTGTCACTCCTTGCGCAATAGCCTTTGGCTCAATACCTAACGCCTCAGCTAAAGCCACTGCCCCGCAAAGATTTTCGAGATTAAACTTTCCCAACAAAGAAGTCTCCAACTCCAAAGTTTTTCTCCCAACTGCTTGAAAGAGAGTTTTATCCCCTTCATGTTTAATCGCCGCTACATGCCAATCTGCCCGCGGATTTTCCAGCGAATAGCTTATTTTCTGCCCGTCAAAGGCCGCAATAACCAAAGGATCAACCTCTTTAAGATTATAAACCAAAATTCCCGTTGGCGGCAAAAGTTTTACCAATTTAATAAAAGCCTCGAGGTAGGCCTGAGAAGTAGGGTAAATTTCCGGATGATCATGTTTAGTAGCTGTTAGTAAAAGGAATTTTGGCTGATAGAACATAAATTTTGGCGGATCAGTTTCCCGCAAGGCTGGCGGCTCATCTCCTTCAACCACGGAGTACCCTGAATCAGTTATCTTTACTCCATCTTTCATGCCTATAGGCACACCGCCAATCATATAAGAGGGATTTAAACCAGCGGCAATAAGGATACTGGCCAAAACGGCAGAAATTGTCGTTTTACCGTAGGTACCGGCAACCACTAGCGAATTTTTTTTGATTAAATATTGTTGGAGAGCCTCAGGATATGATAAAACCGGACAATTTCTTTTTTGGGCTTCTAAAAATTCCGGATTTTGCGGATCAACCATTAAAGCACTGCGGCCAACAATAATTAGATCCACTTTAGAAGGAACATTTTCTGCTCGATAACCTTCAAGATAAGGAATTTGGTTTTCCTGCAAGTAAGTGGAAATTGGCGGATAAATACCCACATGATCCGAACCAGAAACTTCCCAGCCCATGTCTTTAAAGGCTTTAGCTAAAGGCCCCATGGCTTTACCAGCAATGCCGATAAAATAAACTCTCTTTGACATATGTTCTAAAATTTTACTCGAACACCATATTTATCCAATATTTCCGGTAAATTATTATAAAATCTTTGCAAATATTCTTTATCCCTTAAAAGGTAATCAGGGCTATAACGGGCAATTAAACTTTTTAATTCTTCTAAATTCGCGCTCCAAGTAAAACCATTAAAAAATTCCACCCCTTTGAACTCAGTTTTATAAAGAGCTTTAGATTCATAGCAAGTACCCAAATAGGCATATTGACGCTGATGATTTTGACTCCAAATAATCGCCTCTAACATCATTCTTGCTCCCAAATCCTGCTTAAAATAAGCTAAATCATAAAAACTATGAGCAAATTGCAAAAGATGATCGTTAAGAAAACAAACTGCCCAGCCAACTTCTCGATTGGTCAAATCTTTGAAGACAAAAATCTGATTATAAACATTGCCAGTAAAAATGCTTTTTATCGTTGGCGCTGGCATAATTCCTTGTCCAAATCGCTCTTGAGCATAATCAACACACAGCTTTTGAACCTCCGGTCGATACGAAAATTCCGCCAAGGGTTTGATCTCCGCCGAAATGTTTTCTGTTTTTCGCAATATCCGCCGGTTTTCGCTGGAAAGCTCAAAACGGCTTAAATCCACCCGAAGACTGCGAGCTAAATAATAAACTCCCGGCTTGTCGCGAAAAGGCAAAAATCCATTGGCGTAAATTTCATCAACCGAATCAACTGATTCCTTAAGAAGCCAAACTTGATAAGGAAAATAATATTTTTGATAATTGGGCAAAAACTCGCTAAAAAACAATTTCATTGGCTACCTTTCATTTTAACTTGATTTTTTAGGCTTAATATTTTCTTTATCGTTTCCTGATCCGACCATGGCAATTCGCGTGCGCCATAACACATTGATTTCTCATGTCCTTTGCCACACACTACCACCACATCTTTTGGATGAGCTTGCCGTAAAGCGAATTCAATCGCCTTAGCGCGATCAACAATAATTTTGGGCTGGCAATGAGCCTTTTGACAACCCACAGCAATCTGGCGGCAAATTTCTTCTACCTTTTCCGTTCGCGGATCTTCTGCGGTCAGAATCACCAAATCAGCATATTTGCCGGCAATTTCTCCCATCATTGGCCTTTTAGCAATATCGCGCAAACCAGCAGCGCCAAAAACAACCACTAAACGAGCTTTCTGAGCCAAAGAAGCCTTTAGTGTTTTTAGTGTCTGCTCCAGAGCGTTAGGAGTATGAGCGAAATCAACAATGACGCGAAAATTTTGACCTACTTTAATTTCTTCCATTCGACCTATCACTCCTTTAAAAACATGAATTGTTTCTTGAATTATCTTCTGATCAATCTTCAAAACTGTCGCCGCCCCCGCCGCTGCTAAACAATTGTAAAGATTATGCTCGCCTGGAAGCGAAGGATGAAGAGGAAAAGTTTGCGGAGTAAAATCTGCCTCATTTTTAAGACCATAGGTCAGAATTTTTATGGAATGTTTTTCCAGTTGCTTCTTTAAGTAGTCAAATGAGGCATCATCGCGATTAAGTACCACCGTTTTCGAATGCATAAAAAGTTTTAGTTTAGCTCGACGATAATTTTCAAAAGTTTGATGATAATCCAGATGTTCATGTGTAATATTAGTTAAAACACCAATTTCATAATCCACCCCCCAATAACGAAACTGATCCATGCCGTGAGAAGTAGCCTCTAAAACCACACATTCAATGCCGCGATCAACCATCTGCCGCAAGAGTTTCTGTAAAAACCAAGAATCAGGAGCTGTGACATGGAAGCCTGTATCAATCTCCTCTTGATCGATCTTGGCACCCACAGTAGAAACCATAGCCACCCGCCGGCCAGCTTTGACCAAAATTTCATAAATTAAATTGACAGTCGTAGTTTTACCATCAGTTCCTGTAACCCCAATAACCTTTAACTTGCGGGCTGGAAATCGCCAATAAAGATTCGCCCAAACCGCCAGCGGCCAATGCTTAAAATAATTAATGACCCATTGAGGAACTAAACGCCTTAACCTTCTCATAAGTTTACTTATTTAAATTATATCATTCTATAACTAAACTTAGCCGGTCGGGGGTATTTTCCAAAGCCTAAATATCTCTTTGGCAATATTAAACCAAAGCGGTGCCGCTGTTTCCGAACCCCAAGGTGAAGTTTGCGGTTCGCTTAAAGTTACCAGCATCACAAAGCGGGGATGGTCAGCGGGAGCAAAACCAATAAAAGAAGCAAGTGTTTTTTCGGGATCATAATGTCCAGCAATAGGAATTTGAGCCGTGCCTGTTTTGCCGGCAATAGAATAGCCGGCTGGTTTAGCCCATTTAGCTTCACCTTCCTCCACCGCGTGAATCATCATTTGTGTTACAATTTTGGCAGTGGCTGGAGAAATCGGGTGACCTTTAACAACAGGGTCAATTTCTACTGATCGACCTTCACCAATAATTTTCTTTACTACTTGAGGCTGATAAAGCGTTCCACCATTGGCAATTGCAGAAACAGCCGCCAGCATCTGAATCGGGGTCACAGCAATTCCTTGACCAAAAGAAGCTGTCGCCAAGTCAATTTCATACCAATTTTTCTTTTCTCGAAGAGGAGCGGCTAATTCTCCTTGGAGATCAATTCCTGTTTTTTCGCCCAAACCAAATCTTTTTAAATATTCATAAAAAACATCCAATCCCATTTTCCCACTGACATAAGTCATGCCAACATTATCAGAATGAACAATAATATCCGTCATTGAAGAATTAGGATAATATCTATCGTTCCAAGTCCGAATAGTATAGTCATAAATTTGCCGAGGACCAGCACAAATGGGACAAGTTTCTTCCGCCCTAACAGCCCCGCTGTCTATTCCCGCCGCCATCACTAAAACCTTAAAAATTGATCCTGGTTCAAAAACTGAAGAAATCACGGGATTACGGTATAAGTCACTGTTAAAATTATAATAAGAGGCCGGATCGTAAGATGGAAAGGCCGCCATAGCTAAAACAGCCCCTGTTTGAGGATTCATTACCGTCACTGTTCCACTTTTAGCCTTGTATTTTTCAATTCCTTCTTTTAAATATTTCTCGGCAATGAACTGAACTGCACGGTCAAGATTCAAAAATAAATTCCGGCCAGCAATCGGTTTCTCTTCAGCCTCCAATGTAAAAGGAATCGGCCGACCCAGCGCATCCTGCTCAAAAAAACGCCAACCAGTCTTGCCTCGCAATTCATTATCATAAAAACCTTCTAAACCAAAATAGCCCTTCGATCGCCCATTCTCATCCACCCCCACAAAACCCAATAAATGAGCCGACAGCGAAGCCTCAGGGTAAAATCTTTTTTCTTCTTCATCAAAACCCAATCCAGCAATGGCCAGCTTTTCAATTTTTGCTCTTGTTTCCGAAGAGATCTCCGTAGCCAAAGAAAGCCATTGAAGATTTTTATTTTCTAAAAGAGAGGGGGGAGTAAAATCAGGACCAATTATCTCTCTAAGCCGCGCATTTAACTCAGCTGGAGTAATCTTTAATTGACTAGGATTGGCAAAAAGCCGATATGTTTTAGTATTTAGGACCAAAGGAAAATCATCCAAGGTATAAATGATACCTCTTTCGGCGGGTACTTCGCGGCGAGTGGAATATTGCTGAATGGCCAAAGCGCCCAGACGCTGGTGATCGAGAATCTGCCAGTAAAAAAGCTTTCCTAAAACTGCCAGAAATCCGGCTAAAAAACAAAGTTGAACAATTTTCAACCTTCGCGCCATTTTTCATCATCTCCGAATCGCCATTGAAAACTCGCGATCCAGCCGGTCGGACACTGGTAAAAAACCAGCCTCAACAGCTTTTTGTGCTATCTGCCGATAAGAAAGATTGGAAGCAATTTTCACTTCCAGCTTTTGATTTTCCTCTTCAAGACGGCTAATTTGAGCATCGAGATCAGCCATTTTTTCCCCACAAGCAGTCACTCGGCTCATAAGTAAAAGCTGAAAAATAAATAAAATCGACAAAATTAAAATTAGTTTTTTCATTTTTTTTCTGCCACTCTCAGTTTGGCACTTCTAGCTCGAATATTTTTCTTAATCTCCGTCCGATCTGGAACTACTGGCTTAGGTGTAATTATTTTTAATTCACCCTCGCGCTCTTTCTCAGCAAAAAAACGCTTCACTAAGCCGTCTTCCAAAGAATGAAAACTTATCACGACTATTCGACCCTGCTTTTCTAAAAGATTAACCGCTTTCGGCAAAGCCTCACGCAAAGCATTAAGCTCGTCGTTTACGGCGATTCTCAGCGCCTGAAAAATTTTTGTTGCCGGATGAATTCTTCGAGTTCTTTCCTGAGGAAGAGCGGCCTGCCAGACTATTCCCGCCAACTCTTCACAAGTTTCAATCTTCTTTAGCCCCCGAACCCGACAAATAGCACGAGCATACCGTCGAGCCGCTTTCTCTTCGCCTAATTTCAAAAAAAGCTCTGCCAGCTCCCCCTCGTTTAGCCCATTCACTAAATCCCTGGCAGTAACCGCAAGACTAGGATCCATTCTCATATCTAAAGGGGCTTTGGCCGTAAAGGCAAACCCCCGCGACGGCGTTTCCAATTGATAGCTAGAAACTCCCAAATCAAACAAAATTCCCGCTAGCGGGGCAAAACCAGCTTCTTGAGCTACTTTGTCTATCTCGATAAAATTGGCCAAAACTACCCGGGGAGGCAAGCTCCCTCCCGAAGAATTTCGAGAGGGTGGGCAGGCTTTCAGAACAAGCCGAAAGTGCTCAATTGCCTCTGGATCTCGATCCAAGGCTAAAAGCTGGCCACCGCGAGCCAAAATTTCTCGGCTGTGTCCACCGCCTCCCAGGGTAGCATCGAGATATTTCTTCCCTGGCTGAACTTTCAAAAAATCAATTGCTTCTTTTAAAAGTACTGGTTGATGATAATCATCCTTGATTAACATTCATTTGTCCCAACCTCTCCGCAATTTCCCCAATATGCTCATTTAAATATTTCTGATATTCTTCCCAAGCGCTTTTGTCCCAAACTTCAACATATTTATTCAAGCCTAAAAAAACAACCTCTTCGCCGATTTTGGCATATTCACGCAAATAAGCGGGTAAAACAAATCTTCCCTGTTCATCCAATTCAACTTCGGTTGCTTCTCCTAGCAAAAAACGATTTGTATCGCGAGCTGATCCGAAAATAAAAGGCTTGTCAGCGGCTGAAGCAACCAATGTTTGCCAGTCTTTAGCAGAAACAATCATTAAGGAATTTTCATAGCCGACAGTTACCACCAAACTATCGCCCAAAACTTCTCGAAATTTTTTAGGAAAGGCCACTCGGCCTTTAGCATTAGTTTTTGATCTAAATTGTCCGATTAACATCTGCCACTTTTCACCACTTTACACCACTTTTTTCCATTATGGGCAAAACAAACCATCAATGTCAAGAGTCATTTTCACCGACACTACATTTTCTCTTTATTACAGAAAATTGCAGCCAAAAAATTAAAACAAGATGAAGTTCAGGGTCGAAATTCTTATGAAAGATTATTCCGAAGAACTATTCCGCCAAAATGAAGTAAGAAACACCAGAAGCTTCCGCCGAAGCCACTCCGTTGGCAATTTTAGTTTCTAACTTTCGCCAGCTTTTACCATCAGAAGCATAAATAACCGCACTCGTCAAGTCGGTTTTAAAAGAAACTGTTCCCTTCGCTGTTATAGCCGGAAAGAGACCATATGGCTCACTTTTAGGCACTACTCCGGCTGGTAAGGCCGTGGGGATGCCTATCGTGGAAATTGTCAAATATAAAGATTTGGCCGATAAGGCCGAAGAAACAAAAGAAAAAAGGCCATCACCTGTCGTTAACCCTTGCTTGCCTTCACTACCTCTTTGAATTCGATAAGAAACTTCGTACTTTTCTCCCAATCCCCCCACCAAATTCAGATTCAGAGAACCTTCTGTCACATTTTCATCATATTTATACTTACAAGTTCCCGTAGTACAACTAGCACTACCAAAAAGGATTTTCTTTTGATATTCATCAGCCCCATTCAAATCAATTGGCACTCCGCCAGTACTGACACCTCTTTCAATTTTGCTGCCTTCAAAGTCAGCCAAATAAACTAAATCATAATTAATACCTGTCGTCCCCTTAATTAAATTCTTTATTTCCAAATTAACCCAATGACCATCAGCTGTCGGAGTTAAAGAAACAAAAGGTCGCTTGGAAATAGTTTCGGCAATGGAACGCGCGGGAGTTGAAGTTGGTTCAGCTTGAGGAACACTGCTGGCCGCCGGACTTTTTTTCAATCCACAGCCAGAAAGCAAAACAGCGGCCGAAATCAAACTTAAAGCCAGAAAACCCTTCTTAAGATAATTCATCTTAATTTATTTTGAAAGTAAAACAGTAATTTGTCAACTGCAATTCGTTCTTGCTTCATACTATCACGATCGCGAACAGTTACCGTTTGATCTTCTAGCGTCTGAAAATCCACCGTTACACACCAAGGAGTACCGATTTCATCCTGCGCAAAATATCTTTTCCCAATATTGCCGCGAGTATCAAAAGTCACAGAAAACTCAAACTTTAAATGATCATAGATTTCTTTGGCTTTATTCACTAAATCTTCCTTGTTGGCTAAAAGCGGAAAAACCGCTGCTTTAAAAGGGGCTATTTTGGGATTGAGTTTTAAAACCACTCTTTTCTCACCCTTTACTTCTTCCTCGTTATAAGCTTCCAACAGCAACACGAGAAAGGTTCTCTCCACTCCCATTGAAGGTTCAATGACATGCGGGTAAAATCTTTCATTGGTAACTGGATCACGGTAAGAAAGCTCAACTTTCGCTCCTTGCGAGTGATTTCTAAGATCAAAATCCGTCCGATAAGCCAAACCATAAAGCTCTTTAACCCCAAAAGGAAACTCATACTCCAAATCTTCCGTCCTCTTAGAATAATGAGCTAACTCTTCTGGCGTATGACGACGCCACCTTAGTTTTTCTTTTCTTACTCCCAAGCCGGTAAGCCAATCCTCCATCGCCTGTTTCCAAAAAACAAAATATCTCTCCCATTCTGTTTCACGAATAAAATATTCTATTTCCATCTGTTCAAATTCTAAGCTTCGAAAGATAAAATTCCCCAAAGTAATTTCATTTCGAAAAGCTTTTCCAATCTGAGCAATGCCAAAGGGAATTTCTGGATGAAATGAATCAAGGATATTTTTAAAATTGATAAAAATAGCCTGAGCTGTTTCCGGCCGAAGGTAAGCCACCGAAGCCGCTGTTTCCACTGGACCAATAAAAGTCTTAAACATCGGAACAAACCGCCTTGGTTCTGTAAAAGCCCCACCGCACTCCGGGCACTTTTGAGCTTCTGCCAATTGATCGACACGAAATCTCTTCCGACACTGAAGACAATCAACAAAAACATCAATAAAACCCTTCACATGTCCAGAAGCTTCCCAAACTCGCGGGCTTAATAAGATGCCGCCGTCTAAACCATAAACATCCAAACGAGACTGAACAAAATTTTTCCACCACTCGCGCTTAATGTTGTTTTTTAGCTCAACTCCCAAAGGCCCAAAATCAAAAGTATTGGCTAAACCACCATAAATCTCACTACCCGGATAAACAAAGCCTCTTCTTTTACTCAACGAAACAACTTTTTCCATTAAATTTTCCATATTCGCAGTATATCACAATTTTTTAATCATATTTTTGCTTTTTAATTCGCGCTCAATAACCTGCTCAATGAAATTAGTCACGCTAAAACCACTTGGAAAAGACTTCTGCTCCGGCCAAAAGCCCAGCATAATCAACAATTCTCGGCCAAATTTTTCCGTTAATTCCCCTAATTGTTCTTCAGCTGTATTTGACAACCGCTCCAAGTAATCTACCAGCAAATCATAAACTTCCCCCTGCGCCGCTTCCTCCACCGTCAACCGGTCCACCATTTCACAAAATTCATAGGCAATGGCAACTTTTTTTAAATTTTGACGCCAACCGCTAAAGCTTTCTAAAGTTTCCACTTCTGTTACCAAATCTAAACCTTTACCTTTTACTGCCAAAAACTCCACTAAATTAAAAATTTCTAAACTACCTCTTTTACGCGAAGAAAGCCTGCGGACTCCTTTAGCTAAAGCTTTAATTTTTCCTTGAAAACGAGTATAAAAAGTAATCAATCGATCTGCTTCACCAAAATTTGTTCGTTTTAAAACCACCCCTTGAGCTTTATAAGTGTTCATTGAAGTTTTAATTCTTTATCGCTTCGCAATTCAAATTCCTGTTTTTTACCATTAAAGTCTAGGCTAACTTGATACATATCTACTCCCGCCTGTTTTTGAATCAGCAGTTTATAGGATTCACCTTTGGTAACTTTAAAAGGCAAGGTATATTTAAAAGAAACTTTAGTGGTGCTTTGCGGCCGCAAAGGGTACTGATCACCATAAAATCCTTCAAAAACAGTTTTACCCAACTCTTCGTAAACATTAGGCTTAATTTCTGAACCAGTCATTTCAATCAACTGACTGCCTTTAGGAACATAAAGTCTTATCCAATCACGATACAAACCATTTAAACACAAACCGCCAGAAAATAAGCCGCAGTCAGAAGCCGGAGAAGGATTAATATAAGTTATATTAACCGTTTTAGTAATTGTGCCATCATCAGCAATATCAATCTTTTCCTCAATTTTTTGTTTAATAAACAAATTGGATTTAGCGCCGGCAAAATTCGTGTCCACCAACAGTTGATAATCGCCATTATAATCCTTTACTCGCCCTGCCAGATTAAAAGCCTCAACGGCTTTTTGGGCTTTCTCATCAAACAAATAAAAGAGAACGTGTTTTTCTTGAACACCAGTTAAAGCCACATTGAACAATTCTGCCATTTTCGATTTGGGACTGTTAAAGGCGTTGGCCAAAATAGAATTCATCAAAGGACCAATAACCGCCTTACGAGCAGTATTAGCAGTACTGATAGGTTTATCGACAATTTCTTCTAGCCGATAAACAATTTGCGGGCAATTGCATCTTTTATCCGTTTCTGCGGTAAAATTTCCCCATTCCGGCACACCAATCGGGCCTAAAACTTTCACTAAAGAAACTAATAATTTCGTGTCAACAGCGATGACGCCATCAACTTTTTTAGCCCCCGCCACATCATGATTATAATAGCCCATAAAAAGCTTCATGGACTCAGCAAAATCCGGCGAGAGATTCATGTCGCGCAAGTAAAAGTAAGGAACATCTTTATGAAACTTTTTAATTGGATCCGGCGCCGGCAATCTTTTCTTAAAAGCCAAATCTAAACTATAAATGTCTTCTGATAAAACAGGTGTAATTTTCCCTTTATCTACTTTTAAGATACCATAAGCCGTCATAAAGCCACCCGTGGGCCGCAATTCCGCATCGTTTTGAAACAAAACAAAGTATTGCTTAGGGGAATTAACTCCCATAAGATCGGGCATTACTTCCAAAAGCGGCTTTGCGTCTTGCACTAAAGAGGCTGCTTGATCTAAGGTGTTAATAGCTAAATTCAAGTTTTCTCTCATCTTGATTCCCTGAAATTCCTCTGGATAGCGAGCCGGCTTAATTTGATCCATTTCCGCCTGGGCCGCCGTCAATTGCTGACCAATATCATCCAGTTTTGGTCGAATTTTATCCAATGTCGTAACCACAAAAGTTACTCGATCCAGAGTTGTTTTGCCTGAAGCGGAAGCCGCATTTTCTCCACTTAGGCCTAAAATATCGGCATAAGGAGTAACTGCCTCCACCACTAAATCCGCCGCCTTTAGTCCCGCTTTGCCAGCTCGCAAACCGTGTTGAACATCTTGATAGTAATCTTTAATCAAGGGAGTTTTTCCTAAAAAAGCAAAGCGGTCAATCTGTCTTTGCCATAACTCTAAATCTTTATTTACAGCCGCCAATCCCTCTTTGATCTTGGGTAAATTCTGCTCTTTCACTGCCATTTTCAGGCTGGCCGCATCTTGAACTGTCGGCTCCTTTAAAGCCAAAAGAGACTTCACTTGAAAATAACCCCAAAGTCCTAAAAGACCTAAGAAAAAGAGGAAAATTATCAAGACGATACTGGCAGTGACAAATATTCTTTTCGCTTTACCTCCGGCAGCGGATAATTTTTTCACTGGCAAAGTCTTTACTTCAGTTACATTTTGAACTTCGTTTGTCATACAGCTCCTTTCCCGATAATCATGGCCAAAGGACTTTTTGCCAAAATAATCATATCATACCAAAGCGACCTGCGTCTGGCATACTCTGCATCCATTTGAATTCTTTTATCAAAATTAATTTCACTTCGTCCTGAAACCTGCCATTGGCCGGTAATACCTGGCTTAACCTTCAACACCTCTTTAACTAACTCTCGCGTATGAGGATACTTTTTCTGCTGTTCTTCTAATTCAAAGGGGTAATACGGCCGTGGCCCTACCAAACTCATTTCTCCCTTTAAAACATTAATCAACTGCGGCAATTCGTCAATCGAATGCTTGCGAATAAATCGACCAACACGTGTTACTCGTGGGTCATCATGCAATTTATAGCTAGACCTTTTATATTCTTCAAGAAGCTTTTTAAATCGAGGATCAGTGTGCAACAAATTATGAGCATTAGGAATCATGGAGCGAAATTTCAACAAACGAAATTCCCGCCCATCTTTACCAACTCTTTTAGGCGTATCGGCCAGAACCGGACCGGGAGATTCCAGTTCAATTGCTATCATCGTAACTATCCCTAGCGGCAAAAAGAAAATGATTCCTACTAAAGAACCGACAATATCAATTAGTCTTTTAAAAAACGAGTACCACATAGCTATAAATATTCCTCCTTATTTTTTTCTTTTAGAGCATTAACAATTTTTTTGACATCCTGAGCTTTATCTTTTGCACAAACTAAAACTGCATCTCGAGTTTCAATAATCACCAAGTTTGAAACACCCACTGTCGCCACTAGTCTATCTTCCACTTCAATTAAGCAATTTTTAGTGTCTTCTCCCAAGTGCCAGCCTTTTTGACCAAAAACCTCAATTACATTGCCATTTTTATCTTTAGGCTTAATCTCATAATTTACTTTCCAATCACCAATATCGCTCCAGGTAAAAGCCGCGGGGACCAAAAGCAAATTATCGGCTTTTTCGGAAACAGCATAATCTAAGGCAATATTTTCCACTTCTTCATAAGCCGCCTCCAAAACCAACCTTTCTTCAGCTGTACCTAGAGCCTGATAAACTTTCTCCAAAAGAGCATAAATCGCTGGTGAATATCGAGAAAAGGCTCGGAAAATTGCATCTACCGACCAAATCAAAAGACCCATATTCCAGTAATAATTGCCTTTTTGAAGAAATTCTTGAGCTGTCGCTAAATCCGGTTTTTCTTTGAAGGAACGAACACGATAAACCTCTCCTTCAATTTCGGTTAATCTTTCTCCGGCTTCCAAATAACCTAAACCAGTATGAGGAAAAGTTGGTTTTAACCCCACAGTTACCAAGTAATCACCTCGGCTGGCCGCTTCTGCAGCAGTCATAATACTCGCCGCAAAAATTTCGCTTTCTTTAATGGCCGCATCTGACCAAAGAGTAACCATAATCGCCTGCGGGTCCACTTTTTTAATATAAGCCGCCCCCACTCCCACTGCCATGGCTGTATTTTTTCCCTGAGGTTCAGTAATAATATTCTTCGGCAAAATAATTTCACTTTGACTCAAAACTTCATCGACATAATCTATGTTCGTAATCACAAAAATTTTCTCCCCTGTAGTCAAAAGTTGAGCTCTTTCCACCGTTTGGGCAAAAAGGGTTTTCTCTCCGAAAAATTTGGGTAAAAACTGCTTAGGAGTTTTCTTGTGGGAGCGAGGCCAAAGTCGAGTACCACTGCCGCCGCAAACAATTAAGACATAGAGATGGTCTTTAAATGTTCCTGCCATTTTCTTTCAACTACATTTTTAAACTCTCGGGCAAATCGGACTTGATTAAATTTCTCCGCTTGCGCTCGACAGTCTTCGGCTTTAAAATTTGTCTCTTTAAACCTTCTTAAAGCTTCAATTAAAGCTCCCGGTGTTTGTTGGTTAAAAAAAAGTCCCGTTTTTCCCTCAACAACTGTTTCCACCGCTCCACCACGCGCAAAAGCTATTACCGGCTTGCCCATAGCCTGAGCTTCTAAAGGTACCAAACCCAAATCTTCTTCCGTCGGAAAAACTAGCCCTTGACAATTTTGATAGTAGTTCAAAAGTGCTTCATCTGTCAACTGACCCAAAAACTGAATATTCTTACCAGCTTTGGCTTGTAATTTTTTTAACTCCTTTCCCGTTCCGGCAATTTTCAAATTCCAACCCAATTGGTTAAAAGCTTCAATTGCTAAATCAATTCTTTTGTATTTTACCAGCCGCGAAACCACTAAAAAAAAATCTTTTTTAACTTTAAATTTTGAATTTTGAATTTTGAACTTATCCGTACTAATAGGCGGATATATCACTTCGCTCTCTCGACCATAATATTTTTTAATCCGTTCTTTCACTGTTTGCGAAATGGCCAGATATTCATCGGGCCTTTGCGCCGCGACTTTATCCCAATTTCGCAAATACTTTACTAACCAACTAGACGCCAGCCGCTGAACACTGCTGGAAAAATATTCTTCATAGCCGCTCCACAAGTAGCGCGTCGGTGTTAAACAATAACACAAATGCAGAGTTTGCGGTTTAGTAATAATTCCCTTAGCGGCTTCGCTCGTCACTGAAATTACTACATCGTATTCATCAAAATTAAAACTTTCAAAAGCAAACGGCATAAGCCAGGGATAAAGCTCGTGATGTTTTTTAGCCAACGGAAAATTTTGCAAAAAAGAAGGAATAACCTTAAAAACACTTGCCCAAGGGGCAGTTTGAGGATGGTAAACAGCAGTATAAAGCGGCGCTTCAGGCCAAATCTCATGCAGGGCCAGCAGAACTCTTTCCGCTCCGCCCCATTTATTTACCCGATCATAAACCAAAGCCACTTTCATGGATTATCACCCCCCGAGTGCAATAGCCTTCACACCTCCGGTATTTTTCCCCTTTCCTTCAAAAAATGAGTTGTAAACCTTTAGTGTTTCCTGAGCCATTTTCAGCCAAGAATATTTTTTAACTAATGCCAAACATTCTTTTGTTTTCTTTTCTCTCACTTTCTTATCACTAATCACCAGTTTAATCTTGTCGGCAATATCTTGCGGGTTTTGCGGATCAAAATAAACAGCCGCTTCTTGATAGATTTCTTTAAAAACAGGAATTGCCGAAGCCAATACTGGTGTTCCATAAGCCATCGCTTCTAATCCGGGCAAGCCAAAACCTTCCATCAAACTGGGAAAGACAAAAGCGACCGCCCTTTGATATAATCCAGCTAACTCCTCATCAGTTACAAACCCCACCAAATTAACTAGCTTTTCAGCTTGAAGTTCTTTTATTTTCTCTTGCAGTTTTTCCCAAAAAACACTTCGAGCGCAAACAACCACCAGAGTTATCGGCAATTTTTCGCTGTTAATCAGTTTAACTGCTTCGATTAATCGAACAATATTTTTGTGGGGATAAACATTTCCCACATACAGCAAATAAGGTTTTTTAGCCCAATCAGCAGTTGGTATTTTTATTTCTGAGGATTCTTTCTTACTCACTCCTTCATAAGTCACAGTTATTTTTTCCGGCTTCAAATGATAATTTTTAATTAATTCTTCTTTAATAAAAGCACTGGGGACTAAAATTGTCCAAGCTCTTCTTATAACCACGGCAAAAACTAATCGGTAGCCCAAATATTTCAACCAGTAAATCCCCGGCCAACGAGTAGTAGTTTCTTTACCTCGGGAAACATGTTTAATTAAATCATGAATGGTAACTACATAATGTCCAAAATAAAAAACAGGTAAATTGAAAGCCGGAAAATGGACTAAATCAAGTTTCTCTCGAGCTAAAATAAAAGGAAAAATTATTTGTTCTTTCAGAGAATAATGAGGAATGTCGACCGTAACCACTTTGACTTTTGACTTAAAATTTTCGGCTTTGTCTTTAAAATCTTTATTTACAAACAAGACATATTCGTTCTCTTTATCTAAAGCCAAAACATTTTCCACCAAATTCTCGACATAGCGGCCAATTCCCGCGTGCTTTAAACCAAATAAACGACAATCAAGTCCAATTCGCATTTTTAAAATTCTTAAAAAAACATTTGTTTTAAAACTCTCAGCATTCCCTTAATTCTAATTCCCAAAAGCACTAGAGCCGTCAGCCAAGCCGGATAAGTATGACGGTAAAACTTTTGATAAAAAATTTCCATCGCTCGAACACTTGCTTTAGCCGTTTTAATCCGCGTCTCACGACTTGCCCGCGTTACTTTCTGTGATTCCCGACGCAAACCAGAACTGCCGCCTTTGTGATGAACTACCAGCGGCCGGGCATAATAATAAACTTTAAAACCAGCTTGCTTAATACGATAGAAATAGTCTAAATCTTCACCATAAAAAAAATAAGAGTCATCCCAAACTCCCACTTTTTCAACCACCGCTCGCGGAATAATCATAAAAGCCCCCACTCCAGCATCAATTTCATGAGTTTTATCTAATCCCAGATAATATTTATGATACTGGCCAAAAAGCCGACTGTAAGGAAAAAGCTTTTCTAAACCCAAGAAGTAAGTCAGTGAGGCCCAAGGAGTAGGAAAACCACGATGACAGTCTGGATCAATGCCGCCGGAAGCCAACATAATTTTAGGCGACATAGCCCCAATTTGCGGATCAGATTTCATAAAATCAACCGCTTCTTTTAATCCGCCCGATAAAACTTCGGTGTCAGAATTTAAAAAGAGTATATATTGTCCTCGAGCTTCTTTTATACCCAAATTGTTACCGCCAGCAAAACCCAAATTCTTAGAACTGCAAATCAATTTCACCGTGGGAAATTCTTTTTTTACCAGAGTCGTGCTGTCATCTACCGACGCATTATCTACCACAATAATCTCAAATTTAACCCCAACTTGTTTTCTCAAACTTAAAAGGCACTGTTTAAGCAAATCTCGAGTATTATAACTCAAAATAATTACCGATAATTCTGGATTATTTTTGGGCATTAGCCACCTCCTGATAAATTTTATCCAACTTCAAAGCTGCACTTTGATAGCTGTATTCTTTTTCCACCAGCTTTCGTGCTGCGGTGGCAATCTTTTGATAAAGTTTTTTATCTTTTAGAAGCAAAGTTGTTTGGTGTGCCATTTTTTCCCAATTATCAGCCACCAAAACTTCCCGGCCGTCACGAGCGGCCACTCCTTCAATACCTACTCGGCTGGAAACCACCGGAACACCCGCCGCCATCGCTGCCAAAATTTTCAACCGCGTTCCGCCTGGTCCTTCCAAGGGAGCAACAAAAACTGAGGCTCGCCGGTAAGCATTAATTACTCCTTCAATATCAGAATTATCTAAATTCACAATTTTCAAATCTTTTGAGGCCAGAAAGCCAACTTTCTCAGCCGCTTTCTGCCCCACAATCCAACATTGAGCCTCTGGTACAGCCTTTTTAATTAAAGGAAAAACATGGTTCGCCAAATTTTCTGCCGCCTCAACATTTTGTAACCAATCATAATTAGCCTGAAAGAAAATAGTTGGTCTTTTCTCTGGCTTTCTCTGCCACCAAACCGACATTAAATCTTCACCAGCACCATTAGGCACCACTCCCACATCCAAATTTTTGACCAAAGAAAGCATTTTTTCCTTGTCTGCTTCAGAAACAGCCACAACCTTGTTTGCTTTACGCCAAAACTTCAGCTCCCAAAATTTTATTTTCAAAACATCAAGATATAAAAGTGGCTTGAGCAACTTCCACAAAGGATGATGGACACTTTCAGCAAAATGTTGATAAACCTGAAATTCAATAGTTTGATCCACTAAAATCACTGGAATGCTTACCCGAGGTAAATGAGGCATAACATAAAAAGTTTCAGCATGAATCAAATCATAAGTGTTTTGCTCCAATTCCTCAGTCACGGCCTTTTTTTCTTCATTAGAAAGATTGCGTACGACCAAAAAGGGGTAAAGACTAAAACCGGTCTGAAAAATGTTTTTCAGTGTCCACGGATGACTGGCTCGCCGGAAAATTCGCACTTTGGCGCAATATTTGGTCAGCTCACTAATATACTGCTGTTCACTATCATTTTTTATTAAAGAAAAAAGAGTAATCTCATGTTTAGCGGCTAAATTTTTAATCAAATTATAAGAACGAATCTGTCCTCCCGAAGAAGGTGGATAAGGCAAATAGGGTGTAAGCATTAAAATTTTCACTTTTTCCCCCTTAAATCAAAAACGACAAATTGATCAGTTTCTTTTATTAATTGATAATTTTCCTTTAAATATTGATAAAAAGGTGTATTTTTAATTTGGCCAAGAGTTGTTGTAACATAATAATCAGCACCTTCTGCACGAAATTTTTCCACTGTCTCTTTCGTGTTTTCAAAAATCGAACCATAACCAACCGTCCAGCCTCTTCGGTTAGTGTTGTAAAGAAGCGTTGGATCAGCGCCATCGCCGGCAATCACTAAACTTTCCGGTGGCGTATTTCTATTTACCCATTCACCAGCCAAATCAATACCAGAAGTAAGATTATAAAAATCACGTACTTGATACCAAGAAAAAGCTAGCGAAAAACCTAAAAAAATAATAATTAAGAAACTTGCTGTTGTTTTTTGCCAAAACTTCTTTTGCCATCCTAAAATTCCAATTATTCCCTTAGCCATAAAATAAGCTGATACTGGCAAAAAAGGCACTTGATAATAATCATGAGTAACATTGCCTTTGGCAATTACAAAAACATAAACCAAAAGTCCCGCCAACCAACCGTAAAAAACTCCGTCTGAATACTGATTCAACAAAAGTAAACCGGCGCCAAAAAACAGAATACCCCAAAAACCTAAAATCAACATTCCTAGCCGCTGAGCAAAAATCCAATAAAAAAATGAGCCCTTAAAACGAATACCTCCCTCATTAAAAAGCCAAACAGAATAAGGCATTCCCTCGGGAAAGTTTCTCACCCAAAGCCACCAAAGAGCAAAAGGTATCAAACTGGCGACAAAAAAGGCCCAAGTCCGCCAGTTACGAATGGCTTTAATTCCCTCCTTTTGCCAAAACAAAAGCAATTGCGGAAGCAAAAAAACCAGCGCGTAGGGTTTGGTTAAAAAAAGCAAAGAACTTAAAATTACACTTCCCCCAAACCAACTCCATTTTTCCTCTCTCAAATAACGATTCAAGAAAAAAAGCGAAGAAACGGCATAAAAATTAAGCGGAATCTCCTGAAAAACTCCTCGCGAAAAAAAGATCGAAAAAGGCAAGACCGCATATATAAAAGCCGCTAAAAGTCCTGCCGTCGGTGTTACTAAATCGGCCACCAGCCAATTAAGAAAAATCAAAGTCAGCAGAGAAAAAATAATCGAACTTAGCCGCAAAACTGCCGTCTGGTTTCCCAAAACTCTAAGCAGTAAAGCTGGATAAATATCAAAAGATAAGGGAAAATCTTCAAAAAAATAGCGCTGAGGATTAGCAAGACCTTTAGCATTATTAGGGACAAAATTGTTCACTTGGGGATGCAGAATATCCCAGCCACCAAAAGCCAAATTGCGAATAACCGCCGCGCTATCGGCCTGTCGCCAGGAATGATGATCCGCCAACGGGGCTTTAACTTTATAAAGCCGCAGCCCCAAACCTAAAATCAAAATCAGCAACAAAATAAACTTGTTCCTCATCACGAAATTTCTAATTCTTAATTTCTAAACAATTATTAATATTTAAATTTTAAAAATTAAGATTTTAGATTTGTTTTAAAATTAAAAATTTAAAATTTAAAATTTTCTACGACAAACTTTATAATATTTATGACTTTTAATCTTTCGTTTTACTCAAATCCATCACCCGCAGGGCAATACCAATTAAAATCCAAAAGAAAAAGGCAATTTTAGAAGCTTCAAAAACATCAATAAAAGCGGCGTTCAAAAAGAAACTAATGGCCGCACCGGCAATTCCTAAAACCAACAAGTACTCTTCTCGGCTGATATTTTTTCGCGTTAAAAATTTTTCCACTCGTCTTAAAATTTCCAAAAAAACTGCCAAAAAAGCCAAAGCTCCCCAAAGGCCAACTTCTCCCAAAATCCGCAAATAATCATTGTCAGTTGCCAAGGAAATAGAAGAATAACCTGTCCCTAAAAAGGGATTTTTCGCAAAGGCGCGCAAGGCGCGCGGCCATTCTACTTTCAGTCGAATATCGGTCGAACGACCAGTGGCCGCGACCACTCCTTCTGGTTCAGGAAAGGCAGAACCAGTTGCCGATTCGGGTTCTGGAGTTGGTGTAGGTGTGGGCGAAATTAGCTTCAATCTAGTTGAAGGCCGTCCAGAGACAGGAGTAGTCACCACAGGCAAAATTGGCGTCGGGGTAGGCAAAGGCAACACGGCAATTTTTTTTGGTTCTGATTTAACCAGCCCAGAAAGAAAAGACAAGTTTATTTTAAAGGTTGCAGCATATCGCTGTCCTAACTCACTGGAAAAAACCATCCCTAAAATTGAAAGAGCTAAAAAGGGCCCAATCCACCAAAACTTTCGGCTTAGAAGTAAAACAAAAGAAACGCCCACTAAATAAGCAAAAAAAGAAATCCGAGAAGCAGTCAGCAAAAGAATGTAATAACATAAGACCGCCAAAATTACCAGGAAGAATTTTTGCCTTTTTGTTTTAGCCATTATCAAAGCCGCCACTGTCAAGGGCAGCATCATCGCCATATAAGCAGCTAAATCATAATGGCCGGCAAAGGTAGAATTGACTCTCGCCCACCAAGTTAGCTGTAAAATCATTCCTTTAGAAAATTCCTTATTCATCGTAGAAACCACTGGCCACCCTAAAAACTTTTGGCCTAAGCCGTAAATTACTACCCCTAAACTGGAGATTCCCAAAATCCAACCGTAAGTTTTAAGCTGTTTTAAATTTTTAAAAGAAAAATAGGCGACAAAAAGTAAGGAAATATATTCTACTCGTCTTAAGAAATGCAACAAAGCCAAATGAGGAACAATATTTTTAGTAATAAAAACAGCACTCGCAACTGAAAGCAAACCAATGCCAAAATATAAAGCCAAAAGTTGAACCAGCGGATCTTTCAGAAGAGAAAAATCCTTTTTCCGCAACCATCTTAAGCCAAATAAACCTACAATCAGGGCCACTAATAAATCTTCCAAACGAACAGAAACATAAGTATCAGGTACTCCCAGTAGAGGGAACTTTGGGTAAAGTGGAATAAAAAAAAGCAAAAAACCAACTGCCCAAAACAACCAATTTTCTTTAATTGATTCTAATCGCTTCCGCATAAGTCTCCTTTAAATATAAATCATTTTTCAAAAATCCCCAAAACAAAGCCATCACTGCTTTAATTTTTAACATGATCTTCAAAATCATCAGTTCAAAAGGGTTTTTGTGCTTTTGATAAAAGTAAATCAGCCCTCGATAAATATTTAAAATCGGCTCTTTCTTGCCCGAACTGGAACTACCCCGGCCTAAATGAATAATTTCTGCGCCATCATAAAAACAGGCTTTAAAACCCGCCAGTTTGGCCCGATAAAACCACTCCACTTCTTCCATATACATAAAAATTTTTTCATCCAAACCGCCAATTTTTTCAAAAACTTTCTTGCGGGCAACAAAAGCCGCCCCCATCAACCAATCAACTTCTTGTGTTTTTGGAGGAGAACAACGAACAAAATCGCTTCCGCCAAAGTGTTCTTTAAAAAGCATTACCAAACAAACAGGCAAACTAGGAAAACGCCCACAGTTTGCTTGAACTGATCCGTCAGCATTTAAAAGTTTTGGACCAACAATATCCACATTGGGGTTTTCGTCTAAAAAGTTAACCAAGTTTTTTAAAGCTCCTTCTTTAACTATCGTATCAGAATTGAGAAGCATCACATATTCTCCCGCAGCCGCTTTTATTCCCACATTATTCCCTTTCGAAAAACCGAGATTCGTCTTATTTTCAATAACTTGCAATTTACAATTTTTCAATTTTAATTGATTTTCAAATTCCAATTTCAAATTTTTAACCTCCCGAACACTTTCATCCGTTGAACCGTTATCAACAACGATAACTTCCGAATTTATTAATTCGTTAACAATTAATTCATTCATCAAACTTTCAAGACATTGCCGCAAAAGTTTAGCGGTATTCCAGGAAAGGATAATAATAGAAAGTTTAACTTTAGTCATTTTTATTAAAACGACGATAAATTCCGGCAAAGCCCCAAATTAGTCCATAGCCACTGAGTAAAATTAAATAAAAGATTAACAAGCGCTGCCAAAGACGGGATTCTTGATAAAAAAGAGTGACTTTAAACTGGTAAGTTTTTCCATTAACTACTAAAATGTTTGTAATCCTTCTTTCTGGCGAAGTAAAAGGATCATTATTCCACTCAAAACCACTGACAAAAACTGACTCGCGCAAAGGATGAACCAATTCCTCAACATAAGTTGATCGCTGAGTATCGCGCAAAACTTCCCGAATACGCTCTGGTGGATGATTGAGCTTATAGGTTATTAAGGGAAAATTTAAAAAAGGTGAGCGAGAAAAATAGTGAAAATAAAAGTCAATTACTTCTTGACGCGGCATGTCTGTATAATAAGCAGAAACATTAGCAATCTGGACAGTATCGCCGGGTTCGGTTGATTTAACGGAATTTGGTAAATCAGGAAAATTTTTGGGAGCGGGAATGACTAAATAGACAGTCCCGATAATAAATAGAATTATGAATATTATTTTTGAAGTTTTTGACATGAATTTATTGAAATAATCTTGATCTTCCCAGTCTGTATTTCAAATTCTTATTTTTTCTTTCTCCAATTTCTCTAGCCGGAACGCCGCCCACTATTTTAAAAGGCTCAACATCTTTAGTAACAACCGCCCCGGCCGCCACTATTGCTCCTTTACCAATTTTCACTCCCGGCAAAATTATGGCTCTTGGCCCAATAAAAACATAATCTTCAATTTCGACCGGCGCCGCCACTGCTTCAAAATCAGCGCTTTCAATATCGTGTTCAGAATTATAAATTAAAACCTGTGAAGCAATATCAACATGATTGCCAACTTTCAGCGACGCCCGACCATCTAAAAAAGCAAATTCACCAACTAAAGTGTCTTCACCAATGCTCACACCTGAAGGAGAAAAAAATCTCGCCCCAACATGAATTTTCGATTTTCGACCAATTTTAAGTCCGGCTAAAGTATAAACAAATTTGCGCCAAAACCAAAAAGGGCACCAGCCGGCCCAGTCAACTAAAAACAAAAGAAAGTCTGCTCCCCAGCTTTTTGCCCGACCAGCCGCTTTAGAAAGCGCTTCAGACAAGGTTAGCAAATGGCCATTTTTATCGGTAAAAACCAACCCTTTGGCGGTTAAACGAATGTTTTCAGAATAAAACATATCACCTCTTATCTAATTCTTCTATCGTTTCTAGAACTTTTCGAGCGCAGTTTTCCCAGGAAAATTTTTCTGCTTGCTTCTTGCCTAAAGCAATTATCTCATCTCTTTGGCTTTTCTTCAAACCTAAAACTTTTTTCATCGCTTCGGCAATTTCCTCAGGATTTTGAGGATCGCAATAAATGGCGGCGTTTCCGCCCACTTCTGGCATACTAGCAACTTTCGAAGTAATAACCGGAACTCCCAAGCTCATCGCTTCCAAAATTGGAATGCCAAATCCTTCATAAAAAGAAGGCATAACAAACGCTTCCGCCCCAGCAATCAAATAAGGTTTTTCCTTCTCGTCTAAAAAACCGGTAAAAATCACCTTATCTTCCAAGCCTAGTTTTTTAACTTTCTCAAAAATTGTTTCATAAAGCCAACCCTTTTTGCCGGCAATGACCAAGGTAATCGGTGCTGAGGGGGAGGTTTTAGTGAGCAAGCCAAAAGCAGCCACTATTCCCTCTATATTCTTATTCGGCTTCAGTGTTCCCAAATACAATAAATACTTGTCTTTAACTCCGTATTTCTTTTTAATCTCATCAACTTTGAATTTTTCACTTTCAATTTTGAACTGATCATATCCTGGATAAGCAACTGTAATTCTGTTTTCCGGATAATGATAAATCTTAATAATTTCTGACTTGGAAAATTCAGAAATAGTTACAATCCGACGGGAATTTCTGACTGAGTATTTTTCCCACCGCGTCAGCTGATATAGATCCTTTTTGGCAAATTGCTCAGGAAAATGATGGTGCCCTAAATCCATAATGGAAATTACCGTTGGAAAAGGAGAAAATCGGGGCGAATAATGACTTGGGGAGTAAAAAACATCCAGCTTTTCCTTTTGGGTAAAAAGTCTAAAAGGCAGGGCAATCTGCGTCCAAGCTTTGCCGGGACCAAAAACTCTGTATCTCCAACCTTCTCTTTCTTTAGGTAAATCAGAAAGCGGTGGCTCTTTTAAATAAAGAATATAAGAGTTTTTTTTGTCAATTTCTTCAAGACCTTTGATAACATTAAAAGCAAACTGTCCTATCCCTACCCGATTTTTGACATTGGCTTCGTTGGCGTCAATTCCGATTAACATTTTCCTGTTTGCTAATTTTATAAACAATAATTCCTTTTCCAGCTTCCCACCGACCAATAATTTTATCGGGTTTAAAAGTTTCAATTTCCATGATATTTGATTTCAGAACATCAGTTTGACCGCCAGTCTCGTCCACCACAAAAAGCGCCTGAGCACGAGCATAATCTTCCGGATACCAATCTAAAGCTCTCTTTTTACCATAGGCTTCAACAAAATAACGATAATCAACCGCATTGCGATCCCAGCGATCGAGATCTCTCTGTATTGTAGCAATATTAAACAATTCGTCATCCGATGCGTTTTGGGCAATAACATTGCCAACTCGTTTTAAATCATTAAAATCACGCCAGGAAGTTTCAAAAACCGTAGTATATCGCAGATGAAAAGCTATAATGGACAGAAAAACAGCCATAACCACGGGTCGGAAATACTTCTTTTCCCACGCCAGTTTCCCTAAAAAACCAAAAAGCAAAACCGGAGCCGGAAAAACAAAAAGATAGTAAAAAAAGAAAAACTTACCGCTATACATTCGAGAAGCAAAAACTGCCCATAAAATCCAAATCCAAACCAAAGTCAGAGGCAAAAAATATTCTTCTTTTCTCTTCTTCCAAACAACCCAAACACTTAAAATCACTATCAAAACAAAAATTGCCGTTCCCCACCATTGAAAAGATAAAGAAAACGGTTTTTGGGCCACGACTGAGATGGGCTGAGAAAGCGCAAACAACTCTTTCAGTTTGCCGACAAATTCCAAAGGCGCGCCATAACCAACCATAATTTTGCCAGAAATAAGAATCGTAAACAAAGCAATCAGAGAGGCAATAAAAGGTTCAAAAAAATTACCGCTTGGGCCAACATGTTTGCCATCAAAGAAAAATATTTTTGCTTGTTTGGTAAGCAGAAAATGATGGCGCAATTCAAACAAAATATTTGGGCTGACAAAAAACAACAGCAAGCCCGCCGCTCCAGCCAAACCCCAAGCTCTTTCTTTTTTTTTAGTTTTAAACAAATAAAAAAACAAAGTAAAAATAAAAAGCGGCATCAAGGTCCAAGCCCCAAAGTGCAAACTCAAACAATAACCGTAAAATCCGAAGGCAAGCAGAAAATCTGATAATTTTTTCTCGCGATAATATCGATAGAGAAAATAGAAAGTAATTAAAACAAAAAAAGGCAAAGTATTTGGATTCCAAGCTCGCCGAGTTAATTCCACAATTAAAGGCGAAACAGCAAAAAGGCCGGCCGAAAAAAGCCCTGCCGGCTTGCCAAAAATTTTATTAGCAATAAAAAATATCGCCGGAATAGTTAAAACGCCAATAAAAGCGGAATAAAAATCAATTCCCGCCGGATTCAGTCGAAAAAGCCATAAAATCGGGGCAATTGTATAAAAGTAAAAAGGGGGAAGATACATTCCCGGGAGTGATGTTTGAGTTCCCAGAAGCCGAAATTCTCTATCAACAACCATTCTTTTAACAAACAAGGCATCTCGCGACTGGTCATAAGTAAAAAATTGAAGCTTTGTAATATTGGCAAATCGCAAAATTCCGGCTATCAAAATAAAAAAAACCAAAAAAATCTCTGACCAGTACTGTTTTAAAAATTTTAACATTTTAATTTTTTAACAGTTTATAAATTTTTTGTCCTGTTTTTGCCTCCCAAACCTTGACAATTTTCTTCGGCTCAAAAGCCTCCATTTCCATTCCCCCTATTTTTAAAGGTTCAGTTTCTCCTTTTTCGTCTATTAAGTATAAAACATTAGCTTGCTGATAGCCAGCCGCATCCCACGCAGTTGGGGGCATTCGATAAATTGCTTCCAAAAAATAGCGGTATTCTAAGGCATTTTTTTCCCAGCGGGCGCTTTCTTTAACATTGGCAGCAACGGCAATTTTTTCGTTTTGCCCGGCATCTTTTGCAATCAATTCGCTAACAGGAGCAAAGTAACTTTCTGGCCGAATTTCCGTTTTTAAACCGTTGGGAAATAAAGGCATAATAGCCCAAAAAATCGATAAATAAAGCAATAAGGGTAATTTCTGGCTCTTTTTTAACCACCAAGCAATCGCTCCAGAAAACAACAAAAGCAAAAAAGGGAAAAGATTATAAAAATAATAAAGAAAACTTCCGTCTGGCGGACACATTAAACTGACAGCAAAACCGGCAAAAATAAAAGCTCCGAGCAAACAATAAAGATTGTTTCTTTTTCTTAAATTATCAAGTAAAGCTACCATTAATAATCCTGACAGACCAGCACTTAAAATCAACTTAATAAATTCAAAATTCTTCAAACCAAAAAAATTAACCTTATCTAAAGAAGCCAAAGGTAAAGATCGAAGCGAAAGCAATTCTTTTTGATAAAGACCGGCAAAAAAAATCAAGGGAATTTTAAAGAAGAAAATCGCCAAACGGCCAATCCTCAAAAAAATCTGCCAAATAGACGAATTGTCCTTGGGCGTAAAAAAATTTAACACTGCTTTAGCCATTAAAAAATCGTGTCGAAAAACAAATAAAATTAGAGGCGCAAAAAAAATCGAAAAACAAGCTAAAGAAACAATTAAGCGCCGACTGATTTTAAATTGGCGCCAATCTCGATAAATGAGATAAATCCAAAAGGGGAGAAAAACGATAGCAGTAACATGCAAGGAAATCGCCGCCGCCAAACTTAAAGAAGCAATCAGCAAAAATTTTCTTTTTTTATCTAAAAGATATTTTTTAAAAGAAAAAAGAAAGAGCAAAACAAAGATCGGTAACCAGTGGGGGTTGCGGGCATGGCGAGCCGCCTGAATCATATAGGGATTAAGGGCGTAAATCAAAGATCCAGCTAAGGCGGGAATTTTGCCAAAAAAATCTCGGGCAACAAAATAAAACACGACCAAAGAAGTTAAACTAATAATCGCAGTTAAAGCATCAGGGCCCCAAATGTGGAAACCGGAAATTAAAAAAGAAGGGGCAAGCAGATAATAATAAAGAGGCGGTTGATATCCTCCATCCAAAATACCCAAACTTGGACCAATTAAGGTCAATTTATGATTAATTATTAATCTTTTAATAATCAAATAATCCCTAGCTTGATCATAATTTAGATACTGCCATTGGCCAAGTTTATAAAAATATAAAAAACCAGCTGTTAAAATTACTATTCCCAGCCAAAACCATTCTTTTTTAATTATTTTTCTTAAGGAAATCATTTTCTTAAAAGTTTGTATATTTTTTGCCCTTCAGGTGCTACCCAACTTTCTGCCACTTTTTTAGGAGCAAAACTTTCCATTTCCACTCCGCCAAAATCAAGAGGATTAGTTAAATTTCCTTCATCAACCAAAAATAAGACATCTGCCGATTGAAAATCCTCAACCGTATTATCTCCCATCGGTAAATGATAAAAAGTTTCTAAAAAGTAACGATATTCTGGACCATGACGATACCAATGGAAAGGATAAACATTCACGGCAATGGCTATTTTCTCCCCGGGTTGGATATTTTGAGCAATCACTTTGCTAGCCGACAAGTAATAATTTTCTTTTTTTATTTTTCCCTTCAAGCCTTCCGGCAATAAAGGCAAAATTGCCAAAAAAACAAAGGACAAAATCGCCAATTTCCAAACCAATTTTTTTTGAGTGGTTAAATAAAAAATAAAGCAACCAATCGGCAAAAAAAGAAATGGAAAAAGATAAGTGTAATGATAAAAAAAGAGCGAAGACGAAGGGAAAATTAAGCGGATAGCAAAACCGAAAAACAAAAAAACTACAATCAAAAAACTTTCTTTTCTTTTGTTTTTCCAGCCAAAAGAGAATAAACTCAAAAAAGAAAACGCATATATTGCCAAATAAATCGCTTCTTTTAATTTTTCAAAAAAAGAAATGTTTTTAAAGAGGTTGATTTCATCAAAAAGCGAAAGGTGAGTCGGATCAATCGTTAAGTTAACTTCTTGATGAGCTCCCGATAAAAAAATCCCAGGCAGTTTCATAGGATCCGCTAAAAAGTGAAAAAACTTGACAGAAAGACTTTCCGTTTTTCCCAAATGACCCGAAATAAAGGCCCAAATTGCCTTAGAAATAGTAAAGTTATGACGAACTTCAAAAACCAATAAAGGAGAAAAAAAGAAAGAAAAAATAAACACTGAAAAAAGAGCCGCTCTCTTTTCCCCTCTTTGAAAACTTTTAATAAGCAAAATTATAAACAGAGGAAGAAAAACTACTGCCGGATAGTGTAAATTAAGCGCCCAACCCAAGCTAAAAGCAGCTCCCCCCAAATACCTCCAATCTCTTTTAAGCCAATATCTTTCAAAACACAAAGCAAAAAATAATGTAAACAAATAAACAGTATTTGGATTCCAGGCGTGACGCGAGGCATGGATCAAATAAGGATTGAGAGCAAAAAACAGAGAGGTTATTAATGCTGGCACTTTGCCAAACAAATCTTTAGCCAAAAAATAAAAAATCCCAATGGCTAAAGTTCCCAAAACAGCTGTATATATGTCTGGCCCGATAGCGTGAAATCCGGAAAGAAGAAGTGGAAAAACCAAAGAATAATAGTAAAATGGCGGCAAGTAAATACCTGGCAAAAGAACTGTTGGTCCTAAAAGAGTCAGTTTATGGTCTATTACTATTCTTTTAACAACTAAATAATCTCTGGCCTGATCGAAATTTAAATACTGCCAAGCGCCAATTTGCCAGAAACGCAAAAAAGCTCCCAAAAGAAAAATTCCTGCCAACAAAAACCACTCGCTTTGAATTATTTTTCTCATATTTGGCGATAAGCTTCTAGGGTTTGCAAGGCCGCCTTTTCCCAGCTAAACTCTTTGGCCCGGCTAAAGCCCTTCTCTTTAAGCTCTGCCGCTAATGGCTGATTTCGGTATATTTTGGAAATACCACCGGCAATTGACGAGACGCTTTCCGGATCAACCAAAACCGCTGCACCATTGGCAATTTCTTTCATTGCCCCCACGGCCGAAGTTACCACTGGACAACGACAACTCATAGCTTCCAGTATTGGCAAACCAAACCCTTCATAAAGCGAAGGAAAAACAAAGGCAGCTGCTCCGCTGTAAAGACAGGCCAAATCCTCTTTCTCGACAAAGCCCAAAAATTTCACTCTATTTTCAAATTTTGAATTTTTATTTTTTAATTTTGCACTATCTTCTCCCCAACCGTATTTTCCAACCACTACCAAAGAAAGTTCTTTGTTAGCGTCAGCAATTTCCACAAAAGCCGCCAGAAGCCGCTCTAGATTTTTGCGCGGCTCACGTGTCCCTACGCATAAAAGATATTCGCTTTCAATTCCAAATTTCTCTCTTACCTTATCAACTTCCGTCTTTTCTCGAGGATAATAAACAGGATCCGCCGCCTCATAAATAACTTTTATTTTCTTTTCCGGAATTTTTAAAATCTCTATCATATCTTTTTTAGTTGTCTCGGAAACGGCAATAATTAGATCGCTATAATGTTTAACAAAGTGAAGTCTGCGCTTTTGATTTTCCACAATATTATGCCCACCTCGAGCTTGAAATGTTTCTGGATATTTAAAAACGGCCAGGTCGTGAACAGTGGTAATTCTTTTGGCCTTTTGGGTTGGCGGCTCAAGCCAATCTGAAGAATGGAATACATCAACTGGTCCAGTAAAAAATTCCACCGGCAAAAGATGAACCCCATTCCACAGAAATTCCAAAAATTTTGGGGGCAAAAAAGAAACACACCCCTCAACATTTTTAACCCTTAAACTTTTAACAAATTCTTTTATCGGCCTACGATTGCGAAAAGAAGATCCAAAAAGAACAAATTCGTCTTTAGGGGCTTGTTTAACCATATTTTCCACTAAAGACCGAGTGTAAGTGGCCACTCCTGTTCCTTCGTAAACAATTTGACTAATATCAATGCCGATTTTCATAAAATAACTAACGATAATTAACGGATTACGAATTACGGATTAAAAAATTAACAAATTACTAATTAACTAATTATTTATTTGAAAAATTTCCTCCAGCTTTTTCTTTTTTTAAATAAGAAATAAAACCTAATTCATCTTTTACCTCTTCTAAAATTGAGTTTTCGATATATCCCAAAATAAAAGCAAGATAAAGTTGGCTCCGGACTTCTCCTAATGACCCTTTTGCAATTAATAGAAATCTTATAAATTCATTATTATTTGACCTCTCAAACCCCTCAGCAATATTCGAACTAATAGAAATAACAGCTCTTCTAACTTGATCTTTTAAAGTACAATCTTTCTCGAATTTACCACTATTTGTTAAAAGATAAATCTCTTTCCCAATTTTAATTGAATCTCTCCAAACCGGAAGTTCTTCAAATGATTTATATTTCATCTTTCATAATCCGTTAATCCGTTAATTTATATTCCCATATAGGAATTTGATTAAAATTTATCTCTTTTATTTTAACAAAACCTCTTTCAGCTAACCAATGTGGAATCTTTTTCTCCGGATCGTACAAATCTGCTAAATAAGGCGTGTAGGCTAGTTTTTGACCTTTAATCTGGCCAAGATTTGTTACTAAATTAATTTTATTCCTCTCCTCTATTTTACTTATCCCTTTGCTCACGGCAATTAAATTTTTTTCTTCCCCATAATAAACAAGAGGCCAAGCAAAAGTATCCGAAGAAATTACCAGAGAAATTTCTTCTTTTCTAATGTAACTCGCCACTCCCCGCCAATCTTCTCGCCAAAAATAAGGATTGAAAAAATAAACACCCAAAGAGATTAAATTCACCCCTATTATTATTCCCGCTATGATGTTGCGTATCATCTTGTTGTTGATAGAAGAAACTCCAAAACTTAATAACAAATAAAATGCTGGCAAAACCAGAAGTAAACGAAAAGGCTGATAATTTGGTATAAATAAAGAAATGAGCCAAGCAATAAAAATTGGGACTATCAACCACAATCCTATTAGTAATTGAATACTCGAACAATTAAACAATTTACCCCTTTTTATTCCTCTCAAAATCAACCAACCATATCCCAACCCCAAAAACCCCACTATTAATCCATATATTCTCTTATCAAAAATCGTAATCCGTCCAATCGCAAATTTTACAAAAGTTAAAGGTAAGGCTTTTATAAAACTGCTGTTTACCAAATTCCCCCATTCAGGCAAGCTAGTAGTTGCTGTCAATCCCGTTTTAAACTGAGTAATCAAAAAAGGCAACCAGGGAAGATAAAAAAGAAATATAGTGAGATAGATATATAGAAATTTAGAGATATAGAAATTAAAGTTTTTGCGAAAAATTATCAATCCTCCAATAATTTGTGCCAATACTATCAAAAATCCATAATAATCCGAATAAATTAAACAAAGAGTTGAAATAAAATATCCTAAATATAATCCGTTAATCCGTAATTCGTAATTCGTTAATTCATGAATTATCTTTATAAAGAAATACATTGACGCCGTCGCCAAAAAAGTTACCAACGAATACATTCTCGCTTCCTGCGAATAATAGATATGAAATGGCGCCGTCGCTAGAAAAATTGCCACCAACAATCCGTTAATCCGTAATTTTGTCATTTTTTTAATCCGTAATCCGTAATTCGTTAATTCGTTAATAACTAACACCGTCCCCACTCCAAACAAAACCGACGGCATTCTTAAAGCGATTTCCGAAGAACCAAAAATTCTTACCCAAAAGTGCATTAAAAAGTGATACAACGGCGGATGAAAATCGCCTATGATCTCTTGAAAAATATAAGTCAAACTTTTTTGAGCTGTAATCGCTTGCACTGCTTCATCAAGCCAAAGCGATTGGTTTAAATTAACCAGCCTTAATCCTAAAGCAAGCAATAAAATTAAATAAATCATTTCGGCATTACTAAAACAATTTCATTTTCGTAAAACAATCTTTTCTTCTTATATTATTCCTCTTTTTTTAATAATAAATATAAGAAAAGAGGAATTTTAGGAACTTTCGAAGAAAAATCTAAATCCTTTTCAGTAACCAGAAGAGGTTTAAACTTAGGGTTCATTTTCGAAAATTCCCATACATATTTTTCGTCTTCAGAATTTATCCTTTCCTGCCACTTTACTTCCACTGCCCAATTTTTCTTTTCTAGAAAAACAAAATCAATTTCTGAAAAATTTTTAGAAGCACCATAATAAATTTCCTCGTCAAAGGGGCTTATTTTTCCAAATCTTTCAATAAAGACAGAATTTTCTGCTAAACTGGGAATTGCTTTCTCAAGATCAAAGGAAAGAATATTGGCCGCAGAAAAGGCGTTATCAATCAAGTAAAGCTTTCGCTCTTTTCTTAAAGATCTGGTTTTTTTATGAGAAAAAGGCTTTACTAAACGAATCAAGTTCGCTTCTTCCATATAAGTAAGATACTTCCTGGCCGTATCAAATTTTATTCCTAAATCAGAAGCAAGATTAGTAATACTAATTTTAGAAGATACTCTATCCGCAATTAAAGCAAAAAGATCAGATAAAATCATTGGTTCGGTAATTTTTTTCATTTCCAAAATATCTCTTTGAAGAATCAATGACTTGTAAGTTTTGATTATTTCAAAAACTTCTTCTCGACTTTTGTTCAACACTTCAGGGAAGCCGCCAAAGAAAAAGTAATCCCTAAGAGCTTTATTATATTCATTAGTCATTGGCAAAAATTCTTGTAAATGATTATCAAAATTCAATCTCGAAGGCAATCTCAGTCGGGGATTTAACGCGTTTACTCTTTCAAAGAAAGAAAAAGGCATTATTCGAAAGTAATTTGAACGGCCAATCAAACTCTCCCCACCGCCCTTTATTATTTTGTATCCCGAAGATCCAGAAACATAAATCTTAATGTTTTTCTTTAAATCAAAAATCTCTTTAACTTGAGAACTCCATTTGGGCAACAAATGAATTTCATCCAAAAAAATGTAAATAGGAGCCGACAAATCAACAAGAGACTCGCCCAAAATCTCCAAAAAAATATTTAATGAATCCCTTAAAAGAGCTTTTCTCAGCCAAAAGTTGTCAAAGTTTAAAAAAAGAATTCTTTTGGAATCGATGTTTTTCTTTTCGATTAAATAATTGACTAACTCATAAAGCAAAGTTGTTTTTCCGCTTCTTCTTGGTCCAAAAAGAATAGTGACTTCTTTCCTTGATAATTCTTTCACTAAATCGTCAAATATTTCCCTTTTGAAATCGCCTAAAAAGGGTTTTTCAACTTTACCTGATCGCCACCAAGGATTTTGTTCATAAAGAATAACTTGATTATCTGTTTTATGCATACTTTTGTTCTACTCCCTTGTAATAGAGTAGATTATATCATATCTACTCCCTTGCATTGGAGTAGATACTTCACTGCCATAAATTTCCTTGGCGCAATTCTGCTTTAATCAAATCCCAAAATAAAGAAAATTTCAAAGAAATCAAAAAATTAATCGCTAAGGCAATTTTAAATCTTTCGAATTGCGTTTTTGAATAATTTTTCTTAACAAAAACTAGCAAAGAAGCAAAAAATTGCCTGTAGAAGGCATTTTTATCTTGATTAAGTTTCTTTTTCCAGCTCCCGCCCCCAAGGTGAACTATTTTGGCCTGCGGAACGACTATTAATTTAACGCCAGCTTTTTTTGCCCGCCAGCTCCAGTCAACATCCTCAAAGAAAAAATGATAATCAGGATCTAATTCTCCAACCTTTTGCCAAACTTCTTTTGCGGCCATTAGCGCCGACATCGGAAGTTGGTCCACTAAAAAAGGTTTATCATTGGCCGATTGGCACACCAGTTTTTTCAGGGGCGAATTCATCGTTAGCGGCCGCAGAATTGGATTATGGTAGAGAAAAATCTGCCAAAGATTCGGAAAACGCATATAGTAATCCAGCTGTGGCTTGCCGTTTGGCAATTCCAGCAAGGGCGAAACGGCGCAATCTGGATTTTTATCTAAATATTCAACCAATTTTTCAATTGCCCCGCTTTTAATAAGCGTGTCCGAATTAAGAAGCATCACAAACTCGCCCTTTGCCTCTTTCAATCCCTGATTGTTCCCTTTGGCGAAACCCAGATTTTCCTTGTTCTCAATCAGCTTAACGGTCGGAAATTTTTTTTTCACTATTGGGACTGAGCCATCAGTTGAGCCATTATCAACAATAATTATTTCCACCCCTAACTCGTTAATCCCCAAACCCTCAAACCCATTAATAATACTTTCCACACATTGTTTTAAAAGATCTTTGGTATTCCAATTTAAAATAATTATTGATAATTTCACCATAATTTAGATATATCTTGAATTGATATAAATTGATATATGTTGAAACACAATCGTTATTTTTTTTCTTTAACCCTATAAACTGAATTAATATAGTTATTCAATTTAATTTCTTCTCCTTTTAATAACTTTAGAATTTCCTCAAGCAAGATTTTCTCCCCAATATTTCTCTCAATCATAATTTCTGTCCAATTTATGGACTCTTCTAAAGAACCTCTTGCGTTATAGCAAAATTTAATCCGATCCAGATAATGAAACCTTCCATGCCCCTCCGCAATATTGGCGCTTATAGAATCTAATGCTCGGATAAATTGTTCTCCAATAATTTTCTTTTTCTCGAAATCTAAATTTTTATAAACCTCCCAAGGCAATTTTACTTATTTCTCTAGCTAATTTATATATTTCCAAATCCTTGAGAGCTATATATTCTTTTTTCGTTTCGATTTTCGTACCCATGAATATCGTCCAGCTTGATTGGACTTATATCTTTTATATCGCCGCTTTGCGGCTAATATCTTTATTAAGCAAATTTCTTTCCGTCAAAATTTCATACACAAACCAATTATTAATCACCAATCCCGCCACTTCTCCTCCAACAACCGCCCAAGCGGCACCCAAAATGGAATATCGAGGAATTAAAATTAAAGTCAAAACAAGCTGAATTAAAAAATTAACCAAAGCAAAAGGAAGAAACCTTTTTACTTTATCAGAGTTCTGAATAATATTGCCTGCCAAAGAATTAACAAAGAAAAAGATTACTACAATTCCCAATATTCTAAAGACCGGAACCGCCGATAAATACTCCTGACCATAAGCAAGGCTAATAATTATTTTTGGACCCAAAATCATCACTAAAGAAAAAGGTAAAGAAAATAAAAATAAAACTGTCAACCCCTTTTTATAAATAGCTTTAAGTTTGCTTTTATCTTCTAAGATAAGTTTTGAGGACAAAGGAAACAGTGCCAAGGCAAGCGACTGAGGAATTAAAATCATCGCTTCAATAAATTTTGCGGCCGAACTATAAAGCCCAGTCGCCTCCGGCCCTTTCAAGAGGCCAGTCATAATTGTCGCCAGCCTTAAATAAAAAACTGCCGTAATTAAAAGGGCCGCAAAAACCCAAGACTCCGCCAAACTTTTTTTCCAAAATTTCCAATCGATCTTCCAACCTATAGGAATTTGCCATCGCTGACAATTGAAAACAAAATAAAGAAGAATTGATAAGTTGGCCAACGGATAAGCCGAAAGAATAGCCAGCAATCCACCCTTAAGTAAAGCAAAAATTACTCCTAAAACCGCAGTCAAAAGAATCTGAGCCACATTCACCAGCGCGTAATAATGCATCTTTTCTTGAGAATTAAAGTAACTAAGAAACAAAAAAAGCAAACTATAAGGAATTAACATTAAGCCAAAAGCAACAAGGTAACCAATCTGAGCTAAGGGTTGTCTCAAAATCACGCTTGTTGTTATAGCCAAAAGTAAAGCTCCTACCGCTAAAAAAAGCCGCAGTGGCAAAAGATTTGAAAGATAGTTCATCGCCTTTTGTGGCTCGCGAGAAAGATCTCTTAAGACATACCTCTCAACTCCAAAATCTGCCACTTGCATAAAGGGGTTAATAAACGCCAAAGTAAAAGAATAAATCCCAAAATCATATACTCCCAAAAATCTGGCTAAAAAAATGGTATATAAAAACCCAATTCCCCTGGCAAGAATTTGTGAAGCAGAAAGAAAAAAGGTATTTTTAACTATTTTTCTATTCATCTAATCATTCCTTTTTATCTTTTGGATCAATAAGTTTTTTAACTTCTCCTTAATTTTACTTCAACCCAAAGTCATTCACAATTAAACACATTATTAAAAATTCTATTTAAACTATTCAAATTATTTTTTTATGCTAAAATTGTTTAGCAAATCAAACAATTCTAATAATATGGTCAAAAAGAATAATAGTAAAATCGTTTATTCTGTAGTTGTCCCTGTTTTAAATGAAGAAGGCAATGTTGCTCCTCTCCATAAAGAGATTCTTTTGGTAATGAAAAGTCTTAAAAAGAATTTTGAGATAATTTTTGTTAACGATGGTTCGGCCGATAAAACTCTTCAAAATCTAAAAAAGCTCAAACCGGTAAAAATTATTGACTTAAGAAAAAACTGTGGCCAATCAGCGGCTTTGGATGCCGGTATAAAAGCCTCAAAGGGAGAAATTTTAATCACTCTTGATGGCGATGGCCAAAACGACCCGGCCGATATTCCAGAATTACTAGCCAAAATGGAAGAGGGATACGATGCTGTTTGTGGCTGGAGATACAAAAGAAAAGACAATTTCACCAAGAGGTTTATCTCCAAAGGAGCTAAATTCTTAAGAAGTTTATTGGTAAGTGATGGTGTTCACGATGCTGGTTGCACCTTGAGAGTTTATAAAAGAGAATGCTTTGAGGATCTAGATTTATACGGCGAAATGCACCGAATGATTCCCGCTCTTTTAAAATGGCGAGGGTTTAAAATTACGGAAATAAAAGTCAATCATCGTCCCCGAACAAGAGGAAAAACTAAATATAACTGGAAAAGAACGATTAAGGGATTCTTAGACATGCTAGAAATTTGGTTTTGGCGAAAATATGAAAATAGGCCCCTTCACCTTTTTGGCTCTCTCGGACTGCTCCTGACAATTTTTTCTTCTTTATTTCTATTATTTTTGGCAATTAAGCGTCTTTTTTTTAATTATGGCCTTTCAGATAAAATTTGGCCTTTAGCTGGAATGACCAGCTTTATAACTGGTATACAATTACTAATCTTTGGACTACTAGCAAATCTCATTATTAAAAACCGCTATAAAAAAGATTTTTATAAAATTCGTGAAATTATTGAAAACAAATGAGATATCTCATTACAGGTTGTGCTGGCTTTATTGGCTTTAGCCTCTGCAAAAAACTTCTAGAAGAGAAAAATGAAGTAATTGGGATAGATAACCTCAACAGCTATTATTCTCCAAAACTGAAAAAGGATAGATTAGAAATTCTTAAAAAATACCAAAAATTTACTTTTCATAAGGCAGATATTAGTAACTATTCTCAAATTTTCCCAATATTTTCCACGTATAAGCCAGAAAGAATTTGTCATTTAGCTGCTCAGGCGGGTGTAAGATTTAGTCTGGAAAATCCTTTTATATACGAAAAATTTAATATGTTAGGATTTCTAAATATTCTGGAAACAATGAAAAAACTTAATTTAAAAAATTTAGTATATGCCTCCAGTAGCTCAGTTTATGGAGGAATTGAAAAGATTCCTTTCGAAGAGACAATGTTGATTAATAAACCAATTTCACTTTATGCCGCTACTAAAGCTGCAAACGAACTTTATGCCTATGTTTATCATTACCTTTTCGGGATAAATGCAGTTGGGTTACGTTTTTTTACAGTTTATGGCCCTTGGGGAAGACCAGACATGGCTCTTTTT
>Ga0078972_1002039_pt1 | contig 70147 bp, 84 predicted proteins | sample YelNatPaOPGAMG01_FD_67568 | JGI IMG/M metagenome (GOLD analysis project Ga0078972, IMG submission 67568) | Hot spring thermophilic microbial communities from Obsidian Pool, Yellowstone National Park, USA - OP-RAMG-01 (SPADES assembly) (version 2) | ecosystem: Environmental > Aquatic > Thermal... | reverse complement strand
GTCATGCTAAGACTATCTTTGCAAGTGTCAGACCAAGACTTTCATACTTGCCAGCGATTGCAATCAGGGCGAGACAGGGAGCAAGACGGAGCAAGGCAGGGCAGGCGAGACAGGGCGGGACAGGGCAAGGCAATCAGGCAAGGCAGGGCAAGGCGGAGCAAGGCGAGACAGGGCAGGCAGACAGGGCAAGGCAACATAGGATCGGGGAGAGGCCGGGGCTACTGGCGCAGGCACTCAAATGCGGGCAGCGCGCTCGCGCCAGCAGCACGCCGGTTCGTATGTATCCGGTAGTCAATCAATGTATCCGGTAGTCAATCAATGTATCCGGTAGTCAGTCAGTGTCAGTCAGGGTCAGTCAGTGTCATTCGGCAGTCATTCAGTCTGGGCAGGGGTTCCATGCAGGTTCTTTGTTCATACTATCCTCTTAGTGTCCCTATCCTGGTCATGGTCATTGGTCATTGTGGTCTGTTCCTTCTATACAGGATTGTGCTGTCCCTCCCACCACAGGGTTCCGGCATGAGGGAACTCATCAGAATGGCATATCTGGGAGTCTTGCTTGGGCATGCTACTTATAGTCATCTTCCCGCCGACTTTTTCTTACGTAACTTACCAAACTTACGTAACTTTTCTAACTGTCGAGAGAGGGGCTCTGGAGGGGCCTGACTATAGGCTTTCTGTAAGGCTGACAGGAGACAGACTCAGGATACATATCTGCCTCCCACCACGGTGTTCTATCTGGACATTTCGTTCCCACAAAACGGGCAGAACTTGAAATCTGGGACTCTCGGCCAGGTCTCTCCCGGCGTGTATTCGGTCGTGTAGACTATGACCTCCATCTTGCAGGTGGAACAGGCTCTCGGGATTCCGGTCCATCGGTACGGGTTAGGTGCGGCCTTCTCCATTCCTTCCTCCGGCGACCAAGTCTCTTAGCTTCAGAACCGTCTCCACCGGGATGAACTCGTTCTCCGGCGTCAGAACGTAGAGCTTGCGGCAAGTCTGACACCGCATCAACTGATACCCATCTTGCTTCAGGAGTACCCAGGCGTAACCGTGACCGCACGGCAGCACATCACGCATTGACTCTTGCCTCCTCCGCCTCAAGGTCCTTGATATACGTTCTCCTCCCTGCGGCCAAAGCGTTCTTCGACCACTCGGACAGATCGGTCCTTCTCTTCCTCGTAACTGACTCCACCGGCTCCACCGGCTCCACCGACTCCACCGGCTCCATGGGCAGATCGTCGACATCTTCGATGAACTCCGTCGCGCAGTCGACCTCGCATACGATCTTTTCCTCCACCACCTGCACCAGGTTAGCGAAGTACCCGGCCTTCTTCAGGACGACGGTCTGTACCACCAGGTACTTGTCCCCTTCCACAAACTCCCTGCCACACTCGGCGCAGACGAGCGGCCAGCATCTGTGGTTTACCTCTTCACTCATCGACCTTCTCCTTCCTGCGGATTCTGATCACACAGGTGCCTCATCGTTCCCCGCGCTGTAAAACCTACAATCTCTACACTCAATCAGTCGGGTCGAGACAGGAGGGATCTGGCGGTGTACCGTTACCGTCGTACTCTCGCTCCCATCCCTCGCCACGTCGACGCACATTCGGGGCCGGGTACTTGGCATTCCCAATACCCTCTTGATCATGTCCCAGGTCATCATCGCCACCACCTCGTTTCTCTTCGTCGTTCATGGCTAACCTCTCAGGTCTGACTGTTCGATGCGGTGCCTTACGTCCTCTTCCTGTCGGTTCCACCAGACCAACGCAGCAAGCAGTCCGATCCGTTCCTCTTGGTCCCTGCGTTCGAGCATGCCCTTCTTGACGGCCTCCACCAGCTTCTTCCTCAAGGAGAGCAGGTTGCCGAGCGTGGGCTCGGTCTCGGCATCGATGTCGATGACTCCTGCGTTGATCATGTTCTTCACACGGCTGGCGACCATCTTACCGAACTGCTCGGTGATCCGTTCCACCCGCCTTACCTTCTGCCGGTTCACTCCATGTCTGAATACGGGCTGTGCCATCTCAGTTCCCCTCCCTCCTCGTCGTTGCAAGCGATTGCAAGATCCCACGCCTCTCGTCGATGACCTGGCGGATGACGTACTCGAGGTTCAGTTTCGGCTGATACCCGGTCAAGAACCTCAGCTTCGTCAGGTCAGGCACACGACGGTCGATCTCCTCGAAGCCAGGCACATACGCCTGGTCGAACGGGACGTACTCGATCTTCGAGGGCGACCGAGTCATGTCCAGTACCCGCAGGGCAAGCTCGCCAATCGTGACCTCATCTGCTCCACCTACGTTCACCACCTGGCCTACGGCAGCCTCCGACTTCATCAGTGCCTGCAAAGCCCAGACCACGTCTGAAACATGACCGAACGTGCGTCTCTGCTTGCCATCTCCGTGAACCAGCAACGTCTGGCCGTCGATCGCCCGCTGCACAAACGTCGGGATCACCATGCCGTACGCGTCGGACTGCCTCGGACCCACGGTGTTGAAGATCCGCACCACCCGCACTCGCAGGCCGGTCTCCTCATGGTATGCAAGTGCGAAGAACTCGTCGATCATCTTCGAGGCGGCGTAGCTCCACCGCTTGTAGTTCACCTGCCCAAACACGCAACCACTCGTCTCGGGCGTCGGACAGGCGTTGCTATGCCCATACACCTCGGACGTCGATGCCAGCAGTAGCTCCTTCTTGTACCGACTGCACAGGTCGATGACGTTGTGCGCTCCCAGCACGTTCTTGTTCAGGCACTTCAGGGGCTGTGCCACGGCCAGCTTCATTCCAACAACCGCGGCGACGTGGAACACCCCATCGGCCCACTCTACAAGCGGTTCCATGACCGAGCGATCCCCACAGTCTGCCACCACCAGCGTGAACTTCGGGTTGCGTGCGTGCTGGCCGATGTTCGATTGCGATCCGGTCGACAGGTCATCCACACAGACGACTGAGTGCCCGTCAGCGATCAACTTATCGCAAAGGTGCGATCCAATGAAGCCACATCCGCCCGACACGAGGTATCTGCTCATAGCGCAACCCTCCATCTCCCACCAGCAGCATGATAGCCATTCTTTGCAGCTCGCGGATGCTCCGGCAGATATACCCGGAACCTTCCATCACCGTCCACGTACCCATCATCAAAGTTATCGAGAGACCATCGTTGGTGCACACGCTCAAACTTACCATCCCTTCCTCGAGCACCACCAGTCACTACATAGCGCTTTCTTCCTACCTCCATAGGCGTCTCCTTCCACTTGAGATTCTGACGTGCCTCACGGCGTCCTCATCAACGCCACCAGCGAGTCCCGGCTTTCTCCGAACGCCGGGGCGACCGTACCTGGCTTCCTTCCTCCCGAGGATGTACACCACACCTGCCAAACCATCGGAGCAGTCCTTCGAGCCACCCTGCGGATGGTCGATCTTCTCTCTCTTGGTCTTTTCTACCTCTCGCAACTCTCTTGCAGCGATTGAGTGCGGCGGCAGCATAATCCGCCCGTCCTTGATCGACTGCTTCAGCTCTGCGTACGGTCCCATCGTCTGATCTACCGACAGGACGCCAGCCCGCACTCGGAGCCTCCTCAAACCCTGGATCATCATAGCTGACTGGTACGTGTCCATGCTAACCCAACCCAGGTTCAACCTGCTGTGCAGGTACAGCAGCAGGTCTCTTACCAACTCCAAGTCCACCTCCCCGCCGGGCGGAGGCATGATCTGCAACAAGCCGTCGATCTGATACACCGGCGCCCGTAGGTCTCTAACCTCGACAAACGCTCCGACTCTTTCGTCCCACAGCTTGGCTGCAGGCAACAGCTTGTATCCAACGATGCGACCGAGTGCCAGTCCAGCAGCATCCTGCGTGATGCCAACGTCGAGGTGTGCCGCAAACACCTGGTCCCGGCCCATCACAAACTCTTCGAGGTACTCCTCTGCGACGATGTTCTCCCACTCTGGGCTGTACGGATCTCCAACTACCCTCGACAGGACGCAGGACTCCATCGTGAACAACTGACTCCCGCCGGTCATGGCGGCGAAGTCGTCTTGCGCCTTCTGGATCAGATGCCGGAACGGGATGAACGGGTGTGCCGAGCCGGTTGATATCCCGGCAAGGTCCCGCAACGCCGCGACGACGTCCCTCTCGAAGTCCGGCCGGTACTCGACAGGCACCTCGATCACATCCTGCTCATCAATCGCGTCTTCACGGCTGGTGATGATGCGGGACATCTTCACTTCGTTCCCGACCTCGACCAGGAACTTGTCTCCGCAATACTTGCTGGCCGGGATCGACTCCCACTGCGCCAGCTTCATGACGAAGATCGTTTTGTCCTTCTTGGCCTCTTCAATCTTCCGGTCGGTGAAGTCTCCGGGGTAGTTCACTGATGAGATCAGCAGCAGCTTACCCGGCAACTTGCCCAACTGCATAAACCTGGACTTCATACGACGGATCAGGGTCGTGTACAGCCTCTCGGCCTGGTCAAACTCCGCTTCGTGCGTGTACTGGACGTGCTTGCTACCCATCGTCCGGGCCATGAAGTTCATTTCGTCGATCAGCCCACCGAACACGTTCATACCGATCGCTGCGGTGTCCTGACCTCCAACCGGAAGGACCAGGATCTGGTTCGGGAACCGCATCTCCGTCTTCAGCATCGCGTCGTACGGGAAGAACTTGCGGAAGTACGGGCTTGCGCTGAGCCTGGCACCAAACTGCTCAAACACGACCTTCTGGGCTAACTGGACCTTCATCGACTGCATGACGAAGACGATGTTCGATCCGGGCGCCAAGTCATACTCCGCCTGCGGATTGTGGAAACACGACAGGCGGTAGACCATATACCCAATAGCAAGGTCTGCCATGTAGTTCTTCCCGATACCGATGCCTCCTGTGTTGGAACTCAGGACGCAATTCAAGCGGAACTTGCTCTTACCTCTGGCCTGGATAAAGAAAACTCCAGTCGCTGGGACATTGAGGCAGTATACATCCACCTCAACTCCGAGACATTCTACCTTCTCTACAACATGGTTAGACCTGGCACGATTCATCTCAGTCATTCGGTCTGCACGTCGACCCTTTTCGATTGCTCCTTCTTCAGAGTCCCAGAACAACCGGGCTGCAAAACTTGCGTTCCCAGCGAGGTTACGTATCCTCATTCTCTCTGCAGCAGCTACCCTCTGGGCAGGATCATCCCACCTCTTCTTTCCCTTGCGGCCGTTCTCCTTGGCAATCTTCCTCCGCTCAGCATGCGGACGACTGTTATAAGCTGTGATATTCTGAACAGCAAGATCATGATGCAACCTATCATGATCAGCCTTCGTTCTCCACTCGAGGTTCTCCGGCTGGTTGTCAAGAGACTTGAAATTCTTATGGTGACATAACCACCCAGGTCTCCTCTCAATTCCGGTCGTGTATTCCAACACCTGACGGTGGATAAACTTTCCTCTTCCTCCAGCTTGCGGGTGAACCTCCCGCAGATACTCCTGGCCTCTTAATCCGAGCTTTCGGACCTCAGCATACATGCTGATCAATCTATCTCCAGGCTTCAAGTCCTTAATCATAACCTTCTCACCAAAAGTGGTGATAAACTGGTGCCTGGCATTTCCCTCAACAAAGGTACCGTCTGTGAAGGTTACCCTCCACAGCACATCACGTCCAGTCTTGTGAGGCAACCGAGCCTTCCCTGGCACGAAACCATACCCGTCGTGGGAGTAGACCCAGAACTCATCATTCGCTCGGGTCTCGGCCAACTCTTTGATCGTTGGCATTGTCCCATCAAGCAACGGCACGGGCGTATCTTCAGCCAAACACAGCACCGCTTCTACGTACTGGTCGGTGGCAAACAGTCGGATCAGTTCCTGCATAATCCTCGGTCGCACATGCGCCTTCTGACCCATGTACTCCGGGCTCTCCACGAACTCCTGGATGTCCGCAACATGTCGGACCCGGAGCCCACGCTTCTCGAACAGCAGTCTCGGATCGTGGTACTGCAGTGCCTTCCTCAGGTTGCTGAAGAACCCATTCAACTCTGGCAGCGGCACCATCATATCACCGTCAATGCTAACCGGCTCCACGAACCTGACAAACTGCTCGAACGTCTTTCCCGTCTGCTCAGGCATACCTGCGGCCTTGCAGAACATACTTATGGCCTCTTCTGCCTTGCTCAACGACAGGAACTTGTTCGTTCGGCTATAGGCTTCCATCTACTGTTTCACCGGGACGTAGGACCCGCTCTCCGGGTCCTGCACCATCTGAACGGAATTGTCGTCCGCCCACTTCAGGAAGTTGTCGAGCGCAGTCACGGCCTTCGAGCCATCACCGCCCATCTGGTCAACCAGGCCCTGGAAGCTGTGCTTCACCTTCAGGTTGAACTCCTGCGGAACCGACGGAACCACGCCAAGCTCGATCTGCAGCCGGGCGTACTGGCCCAGCAGCTCTCCCAAGATCCTGACGTCGTTGCTCGTGTGCCGGAACGGAATCGAAGCTTTCTCACGCTCTCTCAACTGCTCGATCCTCTCCGACTGCAGACCGATCAACCAGGCATAATGCTCCAGGACGTTGATCTTGCCACCGACTCGCTGGGCTCGGATGGCAAGTTCCTTGCTGATCTCTTTCGCTGGCGTCATGTCATTGGGCTGCCTGCCGGTCGACACTGTCACCGTGCCCAGCTCACCCAACACCTTATCACGAAAGTCTCTCACCGATCTGGCAAGAGACTTCGTCGCTGACTGCCTCTGGATGCCCCACTCGTTTTGTACATGCCTCGTCACGCGGTGCGCTGGCTGTCCATCTCTCAGACGCCAGTACACCTCGGCGAGCTGCCGATCATTCAGATGCCTCAGCCACGAGGCCCGCTTGCCGACCGGAGCTACAGCGTCCCGCAAGACCTTGATCAGGGCGTCGTCGGTCAGCAGAACCTTATCGCTCAGGCTGGTGGCGGTGCCGTTCATCCATCACCCTCCTTCGTTGCAAGCGATTGCAAATCGGGAGGTTGGTCACTCTCGGCCAGCAGTGCGTCTATGGTCTGGGACGGGCCTACACTATACACCCTGCCCTTCGACAGTTCTGCTGGGTCCGGCTCCTTCAGGAAGTCTCTGTGGCTGTTGACAAACTTGTCAACAGGCAGGACGTCGAGCAAGCGGGTCACCACGGAGTCGAACGTCACACCGGCAGCCATGCAGTCCCTGGCCTTGGCGAGTGCCCGCTTGAACTCCATACGTTCCATCCTCACCCACAAGTGCTCCCTGCCACCGAAGTCTAACACCATGAAATTAAACGGCAAAGTGTCGCCATACTTCGTGAACAGTCGGTTCAGCACCAGGCTGAGGTCGTCGACGGTACGGATCTCGTCCTTCGCCTTATCGAATTCGTCCCTCATCTCCGGTGGCAACGTCTCCCTCGTGGACTCGATCATGCGCTCAAGCTCGGTCACATCCGTGAAAGCCATGTGCGCCGCGACTTCCTCGAATGAGTACCTCTGCATCAAATCCCGCACCAAAGCATCGAACCGCTTGCGGTCGAACTGCCCACGCAAACGGTTCAGCTTCACGGTTTGGAACTTCTGCTGGTCCTCCGGGATGTTGACGACCTTACAGGGCACAACCTCCAGCTCAGGAGCCAGGATTCCAAGTCCATCGAATCGGTGCTCTCCATCCACGATCTGGTAGTCATATCCCGTCGTCTCTGCCTCCTCTTCCGGCAGAGGAGAGACGACCACGTCCTGCACGAAACCCAACTGCTCGAAGTTTGCGACCAGCTCATTGAACAGGTCGTCCTTCATGACGTTCGGGTTCCATGCGTTCGGTCGGATCTTCTCCCGCGGGATCATGACGGTTTCCGGAAACTGGATCGTCATGACCTACCTCCACTCTTGGCTGTGTTCAGCTCATGGACAAGCCTCGCAAACTCTGAGCCGTGTTGGAGAAGGAACGGCAGGTTGTTCAGCGTACAGTGGCCTCCTTGACGCCCCTGAATCGGCGCGAGTACCGGGCGGTTGTATTCTGGGTATCCCAGATCGGTCCAGCCCTCGTTGTACGTCTGCTGCCAGAGCGTGAACGCCTCGGCAAACGGAACCTGCAAGCGATTGCAAATCCGGTCGATCTCCTTCACGTATTCGATACAGACGGCATAGAACGTGGTGTCAACGATCTTCGCAAGCTCAGTCGCCTCTGACGTCCTGCACAAGTAGACCTTCATACTGGCGCGACGGAAGTACTCAGCGACTATGTCGACTTCTGGGCTCGGACCTCCAACAAACTTGACGAACGAGGCGATTCCCTCAGCGAGGAACGGGTGGTTCCCACGGATCGGGCTGTGCACGGCCCCACACTTCCGGCTCGTGCCGACAGGCACTGTGCTGTGAATCACTGTCAGCGCTGGTATGTACATCTTCTGGTATTCATGCACCTGCTCGATGAACTTTTCGGAGTATGGAAAGCACACGTGCATGATGTCCGGGTCACATTCGACGTGCTCGACGTCCCGAAGCACCAAATCATAAAACGGGCTCAGCACTGCGGCCAGTGCGGAGCCCACCTCACCATTACCTACGATCAAAGTCTTCAAACTACCACCTCCGCGGAGTTGATACCGGCTACTTCAGGCGCCGGAATATCCCTTCGCGTGGGTGCACACACTCAAAGCGGTCCTCGAGGAAGCGATAAAAATGCATCAGCGAGTACGTGCCTTGATTCTCTCCTACCGTCACATTCGCCTTCTTCAGGAACATCTTGGGGAGATCCCGCCACCGGAACTGTTCCCCAACTCCGACACACTTTTCAAACGCCTCGGCAAGCCTGCTATAACTCCTGCGCCGGAACACCCTCATCTGATTCCCAGCAAGCTTACTGGCGATGTCGTGCAGGTCTTGTGCCGCCATGTCGTGAAAATACGCGACTCGCGGGTCATGCCTCATGACGTTGAACTGTGCGACCTCCTCATCCGTCACCCGGCCATCACGGATCTTCAGCACCATCGCCAGCGCCTCATTCTCGTTCTGGTAGATGAACGGATACTTCAGGTCGTACAGCGTCCCACGTACCCACGGGCGGTCTGGCAGGATCGTCGGGACTCCAACCACCGCCGTCTCCCTCGGGACTGCTGCATGACCTTCCCGCGGACTGGCATACAGGATACACTGCTGCCTCGGCAGGATGTCGTTGATGTACACGTGCCGTCCCTGGCGCCCACCGGACTCGATACTGCCGATCAGGTTCTTCGACGCGTCGGTCGGGTTCGTCCGCTTGAACCCACCTTCGAGGATCGCCATCGTGCCAGTCGTGACCACCTCCATCTGGATGCCGTGGCGTGCGAACAGTGGTTGCATCACGTCGAGGATGAATGGCACATTCTTTGCACCGGACATCCGGCCGATGAACGATACTCTGAACGGGTCCTGCGGGGTCTGCAGCCGCTTCTTCACGTCTTCATCAGAGAGCATGACTCCACGGAGATCTGGCGGCAGGCTCTCCCCACAGAAGCTGGACTTGGCTTCGAGCTTTCTGACGTAGGCTGGTGACAGGTAGTGCCTGGCTATCGCGAACCCTCTGGCCTTCTGGTGCGGTGCGTTCCACACCACCCAATCGGCGGACAGGTACGACGCAGCTTCGTTCAACAGGGACGTGGGCCACGGCGACTGCGTGGCTACGTCGGACGACTCATGCCCGGCAACCATGATCCGCATCACCACCGGCACGATCATGTTGTGCCAGTGGTCATCGGACTGCAGGCGCAGGTGCGAGATCATGTGCTTGCGGTTCGAGTAGACCCAATCGACAGGGCACACCATGCCATTCAGGTAGTTATTCGCTGACTCATTGTCCACCGGGACCTCTGACGACCTCTTCGGCAGCCGGTCGGTCGGAGGCGAGATCGTGTACACGCCGGTCTCCTCTTCGTTGTTCCTGGCGTCGATCGTCTCCCGGTAGCGATTCTCAACATAAAGCAGGGTCTTGGTGCCGAACAGCTTGAACATGGCCTTCGCCACCTCGTAGAGGAGGATGATGCCACTGTCGCTCAATGCGTTCGTGCCGCCAAGACCCGATGCAGGAACCGCGAAGCAGGTCAGCGAACTCTGACAACTTTTCGGGTCAACCTGCTCCGTCATTTCTTCTTGCTCTCCTCACGGTCCTCCCGCTTCTCGAGCGCCCACGCTACCAGCTCTATCAGCTTCGGGCGGACCTTCTCGGCCCACTTCGTCTCGACCTCAGCCCTCGACAGGCCCTCTTCTGGCATCTTCAGATCGAGATACGGTTGGTGCCACACGCACTGCCAGATCCCCGGCTTCTTGCTCAACGGGGCGTATTCTATCGCGTACTCGGGTGAGAAGTTGGACTCCAACTGGAACCACATCTTGTTGAGCCGGTTATAGCCAATAGCGTGCGGCTTGGCGTAGTGTTTCAGATACGTGTACAGCGCCATCTTGCCTGCGGCGGTGTGCATGTCGAACACGTACCACGGCATCTCCACGGTTCTCGGCCTCTTTCTCCCAACCCGGTCAACCCAGGCTCCCAACCCTCTCTTGACTCCGGCCTGCACGTCCTTCTGCTTCAGACCTCGGTGGCTCACCAGCACCATCGTTGCCAACGCGCACTGACGATCCCCGAGCATGCCTCCCATCCTGGTTCTCTTCGCCAGCATCCTCAACGCTGGGATCTCATAGCCGGACAAGAACGGCTCCACCTCGTTCGTCTTGATCAGGCTTTCCAGGTACGTCTCTGCGGCGTCTGCCGGATCGCCCTCTCTTCCCAACTGGTCGACGAACTCGAGCATCGTCACCATCTCTGGGTGGAGGTCTCCACGACGTGCAAACGGATACCCTCTCTCCACCAGCTCCAGCGCCATGAAGAACAAGGCGGCTCCGTCCTTCTGTTTCGGAGCGAGCACCGTCTCGTAGACCATCTTTCGCCAGAGCTTCTCGTCCTCCTCTGGGGTGAGTGCTGGAGCAGACTCGTCCTGGCTCTTCCTCAGTTTCGTGAAGAACTGCGCCAACTCCCCAACCATAGGCCAGCAGTCCTCGTTCACGATGGACGCGAGCCTCCACTTGAGCCACTGACGCTGAGCCTTCACGGACCACAGGAGGTCAAAGCACGTGCGGGCCAGGTCCAGGTCGCACCTCCGCACGGCCTTCTGGATTCCCGACCTCGCACCAAAAATCAGATCATCTTCTTTCGCCATCTTCTCCCCGACTTTGTTTGATGGTATCCCACCAGCACTTCATGAGTCAAGGTGGTTCTGCAAGCGCTTGCAGCGAGGGGTAGCGCTGCACTACCCCCTCACCACAGGCACTGCTTAGTCCATCCCGAGCAGGGAGTTGATGTCCTGGTCGCGGTACTCGCTACCCGTCGCTGGAGCGTCCTCCGGGTCGCCCTCTTCGGGCGCCGCCTGCTCCTTGCCCTTCTCCTTGCGGCCAGCAGCCTTCTTCTCTGCCCTGGCTTCGGCTCCCCTGGCCTTGTCGTTCGCCGCCTTCTCTTCCTTTTCGGCGGTCTTGGACGCCCAGGTGATGTCGACCCCGTACACGCGTTTCAGGTACTTGATGTGATCGTCCAGGCTGGTCCGTTGCGGAGCGACGCCCTTGCTCTCCAGCCATTCCTGGCAGATCATCTCGAGGGCAACGACGGCGCTGTCAGAGGACGTAAGCCGCTTGGCTTCCTCGATGGCCTCGGTGATGATGTTCGCCTCGGACTCGCCCATGGAGAACTTCATCGTGGTGATGTGGGGCACCGTGCCCATCGCGGTCCTGTCTGGGGACCGGCTGACCTTCACGGCCTCGCCCAACTCGCGGCTGGTCATCTTGGCGGCCTTCTCCATCCACTCCTTCGCGTTCTCCGCGGTAAGGATGGCAGCCAGGTCCTTCATCTTGGTCCAGCCGAGCTTCTCGACCTTCGCCTGGCTCAGGTTCAGGGACTTGACCTTGTCCCAGATCTCGACGAGGTACATGGCCTTCCGATAGTGCATGCCCAACTCGGCGTCGGCATACTCACGGAAGTCTTTGAATCCCCACTCGGCGTAGTACTCGCGGTGGTAGGACTCGGACAGGAGCTTCGCCAGGGTCAGATACCCGGACTCGATGTTGTGTTGCGCCTCAAGGATCTCCTTCCGCACCATCTCCTGACGGGGAGCCTGCTTGGTGGACGCACCGGCAGCCACTTCTTGCTCTGCCCTCTGAGTAGTCTTCTGCTTAGCCATAAACTTACATTCCTCCTTATTTTTTCTTGCGGATCTGACGGACTTTCGTCTCATCTTCACCAGGGGTTTTGTCATCACCGGACACCAAACGTGCCCGCGTCCTTGCCCACTCACGGATCGCTTTCAATTCCTCCACGTCCCGCTGGGCCTGCGGGATCGTTTCCTTGATCGCCTTCACGACGTGTTCGGTGGTGAACTCACGTTCCTCGTCGAAGGCCGCGAACATGGCGTCCTCTATGACACCCTCGATCTCGGCGCCAACGTATTCGTTAGACATCCGCGCCAGGAGAGGAATGTTGAACTTCTTCGGGTCCCGGCCACGCTTGCGGATGTGAATCGCGAAGATCTCCTCGCGCTCATCCTCTTTGGGGAGATCGGTCGCCCATACTTCATCGAGGCGTCCTTTCCGGTAAACCATGCTGGGCAGCGTAGCCACATTGTTCGCAGTGGCAACCAGCACTACCGGGTACGTCGTCTCCTGCCGCCAGGTCAACACCGTGCTGACGACACGAGCGGTCACACCGGAATCCAACTCACCGGACCCGGCAGCTCCAGCCATGGCCTTCTCAATCTCATCCATCCAGAGGACGACGGGACTGACGGCCTCAGTCACTTGCAGCGCCATGCGGATCGCAGCCTCGGACTCACCTACCAGGGAGCGGAACACCTTCCCCATGTCCAGCCGGAGCAACGGCAACTGGTAATACTGCGCGGTCGCTTTGGCTACCAGGGACTTCCCAGTCCCGGCCGGGCCTACGATCAACATGCCCTTCGGATACGGCAGGCCGTACTTCCTGGCCTCTTCGGTGAATACCCGGCGCCTCTTGCGAATCCATTCCTTCAAGGCCCGGAACCCACCGACGTTGTCCATCGTCTCGTTACTGGCGAAGAACTCGAGGACGTCGGACTTCTTGACTTCCTGCTCCTTCTGCCGCTGGATCACGTTGATGTCGATCCCATCGGCAATCGCCAGGCTGAGCGCTATGGCGTTCTCTGCGCCCATCATATCAAGGCCAACCGCGGCGTTCGCTGCGGCGCGTACCAGGTCAGCCACCTCTTCCTTCTTCTTGGGCATAGCAAGGGCGTCGCTATACTTACGAGCTACCCGGCTATACTCGACCTCGATCCGGTCCCGGTTCGGGAGCGGACAGTCAACGAACTGCACCAGGTTCTTCAGCTCAGGTGGCAATTCCAGGTGTGGACCGACGAAGATCAAATGTGACCCCTTCAACCGGGCCGCGTAGACCGCGTCAATCACATGCTGCACTACCTGATAGTGGTTCACAAACTGACGCACGTTGTGGAAGATTGCCACGGTCGGTGCTGGCTCTTGCTCCACGTACTTCAGTGCGTCCACCAAATCCCTGCCCTGTTCCCGGACTGTCGTCGCTCCGTCTGCGCGGCCGACCATCAGGCCAGTGGTTACTCTCCAAACACCGAACTGAGCGTCCAGCATCTGAAGCTCTTCCATCGCCTTCCGGACCTGCTGCTCAGCAACGAGCGGTTCTACCGTCCGCATGAACATGCACGGGAACCCTGCCTGCAGATAATCACGAATCTGCGGCACTGCTTTTTCCTTTCCGTTCGCCATCCATCCTCCTTCACTTGGAGTCGCCACTTACTTCGCCTACCCGCTCTGGGCACGGGAGTAATGTTTGATGGGTTAAAGCATATCCCAGGTGAACCCTTTTGTCAAAGAAAAATTTTCAGGTCTGTGCAAGCGATTGCAAAAAAGTTTCGTTCCTCTTTCTGACGTTCGCCAGCACAGCCTTCCGGTACTGGGCTACACCCTCCATCCTGGGCCACAGGACTTCTCGGCCGATCTCCATGATCACCCTGGCTACACACTCGTCGTGCGATGCTGGTGCTGATCCGAAGGCTTTCATCACCTCTACCGGGATCATCTCCCGTTTCAGCTTGCCGTCACCACACAGGAATTTCCTCATTTCGCTGGTGGTAAGAAGTATAAGCTCGCGCTTCGTTCTCGCCAGGACAGCCGCCTTAATCACGCCGTTTAATTCGGCAAGCTGCGTGATGGAGCTGGCGTTCGGCCGGACACCGAAAGCGTAGTCCTCCATGAACACAACGTCGGCTGGTTGAACTATGTCCTGCACTCTGAACGCTATATTCACGGTACGCCTGGTGACTGAACCATCTTTCTTTTGGCTCGTGGCTATCAACTGCGTCCAGATTTCGTTGGTCTGAGCATCGTACCGACAGATGCCCAGACCATTCAAGGACGGGTCAATCCCGACGACTCCGCTTACATTCCTACCCATGCCCTTGCCGCCTCTATTCGTGAGCCATACAGGTGCAGGTCCTTGCAGAACACGACGGACGGTCCGGGCCGCACGTTCATACTGGACAGCTTGGCAATCTCCCGCGCCATCGTCTCCTTCAAGAGCTGGAACCCGGCCATGTTCTCTGGAAACCCTCCGAACAGGTCCCACGACCGATACATCACATAGAAAGTGAGGAAGTAAGGGCCTACCGGCACTCCCTGCGAGTCTGTTACCGGGTTGTCTGACAAGATCACCCGCGTGTCTATCCCAAGCAGGCACGGCGTGGTCTTCCTGGCCGTCTCGTCGACGTGACGCTTGCCGGAAGCGTCGGTCACGTATAGCGTCGGCTGGAAGTAGTCGAGGAAGCACAGCGGATCACCAACACGCATGGTAACGTGGGCGTTTCCGAATCCTTTCGTTCCGTAGTACTCAATCGCAGCCATCGCCAGCGGGTACAGCCACTCGCTGTAGTTATAGTGCTCTCCTGGAGCTGGCGGGGCGTCGCTAAACACCTTCGTCTCGAAATACTCCTGGATGCTCCTGTCGTCCGTGGGTGGGATTTGGCCCTCGTTTGGCAGCGGAGCCAGGGGCCTGACCTCCGGGTAACGGATGCAGCCGATCGCGCAGTCCATCGTGAGTCGGTAGTCTCCAGCATGGGAGCCCTCCTCAACGGTGTACTTGCGTCCACGCTCCAGACAGGCCCTCATGAACTCCTTCCATACCTCCTCGGTGGTGTTACCGTACACGGCAATTGGGGAAAAGTCCAGATCTGCCCGTGCCGGTACATCGAACAGCATATTAGTCATTATGTGGTCTCCTCAAAGAACTTGATGCACATCTTGCCGGTCGGGCAGTCCTTCGCCCTCCAGTTGCTCCAGTTGGCGTGTCGGCACTCCTCGAGCGGCTCAGGCATCCGATTCGGGTAGTTGAGATACCCGTCGGTAAACGCCATCACCTTATCCTTGATCCTTCCAAGCAGTGCCTCGTTCCGCTGAACGGTGAACATCTTGAACGGCAGCTCCTTGGTCGAATATTTCTTACTCACGTACATCACGTAGCCTACCGACGAGTCGATAGGCACCGGCAGCTTGGTGTCCAGCTCGCAGCCCCACATGTAGCTCTGAATCTGCCAGTCGTGCTGCGCCAGCGGACCCTTCAGCTTGTCAAATTCCTCTCCCTTGATCGTCTTGATCTCGAGGACCCGGTAGACGTTCGTATCCTTCTCCAAGAACATATCCGGGTGGCCGGTCATCATCCACGGCGCGGGCAGCTTCATCGCGTGCTCGTGGTAGACTATCGCCTCCGGCCGGGCCTTGCAGTTACTGCATGGCTTCCTGGGCGGCCCTCCAAAGTAGACCACACGGTTGCAGGCGAGGCAGCGCCACCATCCACGTCTCCGGTCTCCCAGGACGTGAGGCGTGTTCTGAATCCACTCCTGCACCGCCCGTCCGATACCAAACAGCAGCTTAACACGGACGGATGCGAATCCCTTCATGGTCACATCGTTCTGGGCTCCAATCACGTGCATCCGCATGCAGGCGTCATGGAGGCTCGACGCTCTCGGATACCAGATCTTCTGCTCTTCAACGTCGACCCTCAGCTCCAGGTGCTCGGCGGCGAGTGCGGTGCCATCCTTCGGCGTGTACTCCTGCTGTACCGGCACCAGGCCAGCATTCCTCCTCTGACGGATTACACGATCTGCGAAACTCATTCGTCGCCTACCTCCTGCGGGTAGAACTCGTCGTGGATAGTCCAGGGCAAGATCAGCAGCGTCGTGTACTGGAACAAGCGGGTGAACAACTTGACCTTTGACTTGGCGCTGACTCCCCAAGGACCTTTGACCTCCACGAACATCTTGTGCTCGGGAAGGTGGAAGTCCGGCGTCCAGAACACTCCGGGCTTGACCGGAAACGCCCACCGCTCGTACTCGAACGGGATGCCACTCTCACTGAGCGCCTCGGCGACGTGCCGCTCATACTCTGATCGGAAGAACTCTCCCAACAACACCGAATACGAAGCGTTCGGAGGCGAACTCGGAATCTGGATCGCGTTGGCTCGATAGCCGTTGTCAGACCCTCTTGTCTCGATGAATTCCCACGCACAGAGTCGGCTGCACACGACCCACGGGAGCTGGCTGACATACGGCCAGTCTGCCCGCGGGATTTCTTGCAAGCGATTGCAAACGGGACATGGCTTATTTGGAATGTCGCACCTCCACCGCTACCTTCGGCAGATCATCGAAGATCTTCCTCTCCTTGTACTGCCGCCATAGCCTCAAGATGTTGTTGTAAAACTTCTCGAACTGTGCAGGCGAGTCTCCAGTGTTGTAGTTCCGCAACGCCTGCCACAGAGAGCCATACTTCTTGAGCTTATTGTACAGGGTCGCAATCCCGACCTCGGTATTCACCTTCCAGTCGGTGATGTCCCACTGGCTCAAGAAGCACCGGGCCAGGTTGTAGGGGCCGTGGTACTTGCCTCCTCCCACCCAACAGAATCGGACCTCCTGGTTCCCTAACCCGGATTCGCCAGCGGCCAAGGCAGCGCAGAGATTTGGATCAAGGTTGTATTTCCCTGCTACCATCCTGACGTAGGCGTACCATTCCTGCAGGGTTGGTCTTGTTGAAGGGCTGGCATCTGCAGTGAATGGGTTGAAGATTAACAGCAGCATGAAGGCGGTTGTCCACCTCACTCAGGCATCTTATGGGTGCCAGCCCGCTGTCGGTTAAGGTTCATCATACCCTCCTCCTGATCACTCTTCCAGCTCCCACCGAATCCGTTCTCTTACCGTGTACTTCGGTCGGTAGCCCATCACGTGTCGGTAGAACTGGTCTGCCTACATGCCGAACCCATCGGCCAGCACAGCCAGCGGCAGACCGCCTCTTGCCACTACTACAGGACAGGTGGCGTTCATGTCCCAAGCTGCCCTCTTGCCGTAGTCAATTCTGATCTGCTTCGGGCATATCCTTACCCTTCTGATCTCGACAAACAGGGCACAGTACTCGGCGTACTGCTCTTCGAGCAACTCCTCAACCATAGGGTCGCGAATCTCAGTCCGTCTCATCCAGCGCATCGGACTCATCCACGCCATTCCCTCGTGCGAGCTGTGCTTTTGCACGTGCTATCACGGAGAACTGCGCGCGCATCTTGATGGCACGGTTCTTGACCATCGCGTCCTTGATCTGCTCGAGCGTATTCGCCTTGTACTGGAAGAAGCGCCACTGAGGTCCATCTTTGTGCACAATGCCATAGGTCTTGGCGTATGTCAAGAGCGTCGTGAAGTCATCTACCTGGCCCTTCTGCAGTCCCAGGCCAGGAACGTCCTCGGTCAGCCTGACGTACTCACCGATGCCAGCGAGTGTCGCTACCTTGGCTTTGCGGATCGAGAACGAATAGCGGTCGGCCATGTTCTTCTTCCGCTTCTCGTCCACATACTTCTTGTCTGGGCCGTCCTTCTTCAGGGACTTCTTCACACAGCGGAGCAGCAGACTGAACTCGTGCTTCATTCCCCACCCACCGGACATCGTCTCGGGATCTCCGAACATCTGGCCGATCTTGATCCGCATCTGGTTGATGAAGATTATCATGCACGGGTGCCCACGGCGCCTCTCCCGGATCAACCGCTGCTTTAGGTTTCTCACCATCCGGCCGATCACCCTGGCCTGCAGACCGATGAACTGATCCTCGGCGGCTGACTCCATCTCCGCGGATGGGCTAAGGGCCGCCAGGCTGTCAACTACTACCAGCCCGCAATCGTCGGCGCGGAGCACCTGCTGAGCTATGTTCGAGTACTGCTCTGCGTACTCGGCCAGCGCCAGCACATACCGATCCGGGTCGGCTCCAATGCTTGCCGCCCAATCCCGGTCGAACGTGTTGTGCACTACCACGTCCTGCACTACCCAGGAGTTGCCGATAGGTACAGTAGCGTCAAAACAACGCCTGACCTCACCGTCATGTATAACTTGAGTCACGCGATCCCACCAAATACCGGAATCGTTCAGCCATCTGCTGCGCTCATGATGCAAGCGATTGCAGTAACCAGGTAGCAACATCTCGTCCGGATAGTGAACCTGCCCTCTGGTTCTTTGAGACCAGAACTCAGCAGCTTCGCCTTTGTAACTGTACAGCTTAACCTGTCCTTGAAAACTCTGGAGGTTAATCTTCCCGTCTACAGTTACCACCCACCAACCATTCTGGCCAACTGACCTGGCCGGATACGAATGCACTCTACCGAGTATCCCAATTCTTGCCAGCAGCCAGCGTACTTGATAAGCCAGTACCTTAGACGAGGAACAGAAACTTGCGGTTGCTCTGGCTGGGTTTACTCCTCCATCAGTCATCCACAACCCACGAAGGAGCGCAGTCACCACCGGCAACTCTGCTTCCATCAACGAACCTGGTATCCTCTTGCTGCCAGCAGTCCTACCATATACCCCTATCTCTGACAGCCATTGCTTGAGGGGGCTCAACTCACCCTTGGCAAACTTCCTACCCTTCTTACCGAGCATCACCAACCTGGCATGCCGGTCGTCGAAACGGTTGGCAAAGTACCCACGTTGCAGTAGCAGTCTCTCCAGCCGCCGCCATACTTCAGGGTCCTTATTAGTGAAGGTAAAATTGGCCGATGTTACTGCGCCATCACCAAGCAGCATCCCAAGCAACTCTGCATCATCTGGTGTCATCAATCCTGGAACACCAACGCTGCTGACACGCCAGGGCCGCGCAACCGAATCCCCAACCTTTACCTCACCAAGGTGAACCCACACGGCCTCACGGTCCCGGAAGACGAGGACAGGATGGTCATACGTCCCGCGGATTGAGGTTGATTGCGTCCTAACCTCCAGCGTTTCCATCTCACCAGAATCGACTCGTTGCAGCGGCCTCGTCAAATCAAGCCGGTACTTATCCACACAGGAAACCACCCTCTCATCCTGCTCACTCATCCAGTCCTCTATACTACCGAGGAAACCGGAAACGGGGTTGAACATCTCCTGTCCAGAGGCAATACAACCTTCAACGTCGATCCACGCCGTCCTCATGCGCTTCGGCTCCTCTCCCTCACACCTGCAGTCGTCTATAAGGTGGAAACAGCGCCAGCACAGCAGGTCGGCCATCACCATAGCGTTAATCGCCAACGTCGTCTTTCCGCCGGACTCTGGTCCCCACAAGCACGTGCTTCCCCAGATCGGGAACCCTCCTCCGGTCGCATAGTCGACGGCAAATACCCCGGTCGGCAGTCGAGGCGGGTCTGTCACAAGCTCCCGCCCCGTCACCACCGAACCCTGGCCACAGTTGACGTTTATAGCATCTGCAACCTGGTCGAGCGTCATGGCCTTCTGGCCGTTACTCTTCTTTTCGGTCATGCTATTCTCCGGTCAGCCTTGCCACTTCTGCTTCCAGAAGGTCGTCCACCAGGTCCCTCGTCTGGTTGTAGACATCGACAATTTCCTCGACGTAGCAGGGCACCCTGAGCGTCACGTCCACCTTGGCACCGGCCATATCGCCGGTCGGGAACCACGTTCCGAAGTGTACCTCAACTTGAGCCGGGGCCGTCGCAAACGGCCTGATCTTGATCTTCTTGGTCTGGGTCCTCTTCTGGGACAGGACCGTCGACGTTACTTCGATCAGGGCCTCATCAGCCTGGATTTCTTTAGCCTTCGCCACCTTCACCTCCCGTTGTCGTGTGCCACTCAGCGTGCAGGACTTCCCTCACATCTGCAAGGGACTTGACATCGGTGTCTGCCTTGTCCTCAAGGCGTCTGAACACTTGTCGAATCAGCAGCGCCTGGGCGCGGTTATACAGCCTCCAACCTCGAGAGTCGTAGTACACGGGGTCCGGCAGCACTCCCATACGGTGCAGCTTCCGCACGGACTCAGGCTGTCTCCCGATCAACCGTGCGACTCTGCCGATGGAGAAGTAGCGTTCACCGGACTCGTCTACCACCGTCCTGCGGTCTGCCGGGTTGGTCACCCGCCGATTCTTGCGGTAGGACTCTCTCGCCTTGTCCTGCGTCTTCTTACGGAACTGTGCATTTTCGGCATACTTCTTGCGTCTCTTTGCGTTCAGCTCCTCCTTATTCCGATCGTACCAATCAGTGAACTTCGACATCTTATGACACCCCCTCTACAAGATTCCGAATCGACATGCCGTCCTTACGGTACTGAGCCAACCTCTTCTTGGCCCAGCGCACGGTGTCAGGATACGCAGTATCGACGAAATCCACAACTACCGGGCATTTCTTATCCCCATGCACCCGCTCGATACGGCCCTTTGACTGGACAACTGACGACTGCGGCGTGGCATACACCAGCCCTGCCAGGTCTTGAATGTCCGTCCCGAGCGCGAACATCTGATACGTCGCGAATATCACATTGCAAGCGATTGCAACCCGATGCCTCGCACGGTCCTCCACGCCACCGTGGTAGAACCCCATCTCTGCCCGCGGGATGCCTTCCGTCCTCGCCACGAGAGCCGCCAGCTCCTGCAGATGCGCGACTCTGTCTGAGAGCACCACCGTCCGTCTGCCTGAACGGTAGAGCATGCCAACGTACTTCGCTAAGGCCCGATTCCTGACCGGGTCTTTCGCGAGCCTGGAGAGGATTACTCCCCTCCGCTGCATGGTCCCAAGCCCGGCGTACAGGCGCTCTTCATTCCTCCTGAACTCAACCGAGACCACCTTCGGGATCATCACTTCGTCCTCGCCAGCCACCCCGACCAACCGCACCTGACCGAAGTGCTTCTCGAACACGGCGTGCATCCCGTCAAATCTCTTCATCTCGGCCGAAGCACCGATGCGGTACTTGGTCGGGAAGAGGTTGATCACCGGCGCAAAGGTGGCCGGAGGGACGCTATGGTCCACCTCGTCTGCCACCAGTACACCGAAGCTCTTGCGGAACTCTTTCCCAATCCGGTCGAGCGCCAGGCTATGCACCAGGCCAACCACCAGCTTCTTGTTCCTCCAATTCCACTTATTGCCAACGACGTAGCCGATCTCGTTTCTCTTCAGGTTCGTGTGCTGCAAGGCGCGCTCTATCCACTGCTTCACCAGATTCGAGCGTGGCACCAGTATCAGTGCTGTCCTCCCAATCCACTGCAGCATCTTCAGGACTGTCACCGTGTTGTGGGTAACCGTAAAGTCCTTGAGCAAGTATAACCCGTCACCATCAAGGGTAAACCCAAAATACTCTCCAGAACCTAACGAGTCAACAGCAAAACCAGTCATAAGCCAGTCCTTTATCTGCCGACGTTGCCGAGCTTTTTTACGTGGCAGTTTGATATACGGTGCAAGCCTCTGGGTATCCCCCGAAATGGTTAAACGAAAATACTGTCCGGACTTACCGTTGCATGCTTTAGTGCAGGGTGAGACACGGCATGCAAACCCAAGAGACCTGGCAAGGCGAGCAACGTCATCAGCAAGTCCGCGCCACTTGGTAACGAAATCGTACACCGTCTCTTTCACCAGAGAGCCGTCAGAATCCAGCAAACCAGCCAGTACCTCCATCCTGACATGAAAACTGTTTGCAAGGTAAGCAGGGGGAATTCTCTTCTCCGTTCCAACAACCACCAACGGGAGAAGCTCACTCCTAACGATGCTGTAGCCAGGCTTCCATGATTGGGTAAGATGATATTCAGTACATCCACTACCTCGCTCTGTTCTGACTTCCACAAGATGCTCATGTGCCCATCGGTATAAGAACTCGACCATCTCTGAATCTGAATCCCCAAGAGTAACACAGGAGTTATGCCTGGAGCCATCACCAATATACATCCCAATTAAATAAGGGTGAAATGGAATAGCCCTCTCAGCGTAAAACACACCCGCTGGCCTCCACAACTTCATCTTAGCTCGGTATGTTTTACCTTTGCGTAAGAACTCGTGAAGTGGAACCTCTATTACCCCACCCTGCGGGTAAAGTGCCAATCCAGATGACGCCTTGAGTGACATCACGTGCTCACGGTTACAGGTGAACGGGTCACCATTTTTGGGGGTGACACGAAACATCTCATCAAACCCATGTGCAAGCGATTGCACAGTACGTGGCTGAGAGTCTGGCCCCATAAGCTGGTCGCCCACCTGAATATCCTCGACCTTTTTTACTGTCCCATCGAACATCAGCAGTTCGGTTCCCCTTCCATGACACTTTCCGAACCCAGGCCGTGCCTCGAGCAGGAACGACGTAGCCCCGGCCTGCAACCAGACCTCGAACTGGTTGATCACCGGCACCTGGCCCTCTCGGAGCTTGGACGTGAATCCGAACTCAACTGGCTTCCCATCGCTGCGTAGGTCTTTCACGTTCGTCGCCAGTTGGGGTAGTGGCAGCTCCATGTGATTCCACGGAACTCCAATCCACCCATCTCTGCGGTCGAACAGATAGACCGGCTCTCCTGGTCCATCCACTCCCCTCGGGATCAGGGTCAACTCTTCAATAAGGGAGCGTACGCGTCTTTCGCCAAGCTCAGACTCGCGCAGATACGCGTACACTCCGATTACTGCTTCCTTGTAGGCCACGCTGACTCCTCGACTGGCTTTCCTTCTTATAATAAATCGTCGATGGACATATCCTTGGACGACTTCTTCCCACCGCCGTTGTCGTCATCGTCCTTGTTTTTCTTCTTGCCGGACGTGCGCGACTTCTCTTCCTTGTCCTCGTCCTTCTTCTTGCCGTTGTCGTCATCGTCCGGATCAAACGGTGGCAGGCCATCATCTTCGCCGTCGTCGTCGTCGCCACCAACCGGCTCTTCACCGCCGACTATAGCGCGCAGCTCTTTCGGCGTCTTCGGAGCCAGGATTTCGGCGTAGTCAAAGGGCTCGATCCAGGTTTCGTCGGCCCCGGCCGGAGCAAGGGACATGAGCTGCTTCTTGGTCAGGCGCTTGTTGAGGAATTCAAAGTCCTCGCCCGTGCTGGCTTCGGTGCCGCTGGAACCGCGGCTGAACTCGTACACGCAGAACTTCAGATCGCCATCGCGCCGTTCGATCTGCTTCAGGATGCGCTCACGGGCCTTGCCTTTGAACACGGCGAGCTGCTTCTCGTTCTGGTGGACCTTGCCTTCCTTGTCGGTCCACTTTCGGTGGTTGATGACGGTCGCCACCACGACGTAGCTCGGATGCTCTCCGGACTCACAGATCGGGCAGGTGTCGATGTCCTTCAGGCAGGTGAACCAGTTACGCCAGTTTCCACCGATCTTGAGCTGATGCTCATACAGGAAAAACTGCGGCGTGTCCAGGCAGTAATCTTGCGACCGTATCGCTTCACATACGGCCTCTTGCGGTTTCCCGCAAGCTGAGACTATATCATTACACAAAGAATCTACGATCTTCATCACTTAATTCCTTTTGATGATGGATCGAGATATGGCACTCGACACACATTGCTATCTGCAAAGCTGGATCGTGGTTTCCAGGCTGCATGTGGTGGACGAGGTTCACATTCTCCTTCCCACATCGCTGACAGGTAAAATTATCTCTGGTCAAGACTTCAAGGTAATACCCACCGTGGTTCGCTTCGTTCTTTGCCAAGAGAACCACGTCTCTATTCTCGTGGTAATAGCAACGAGCGTCGCACAAAACCTTGACTCTATTCCTGTCCTTCCATGCAAGCGATTGCAACCTATGCTGCTCACGCTTAACTGGATCTGCATGCCTCTTACAATCCTTCTCCGGTCTGCGATCTCTGTCGTAACAAAGTCCGCATTTCCCTTTGCATCGGTGTGGCCTGGCGATTGTGCCACAGCTTACACACCTATCGTGCCTTCGTGCCCATCTCTTTGTGCACCGGGCGCTTCGGCTCCGCTTGGAGCCTACTCCCTTACGGGATAGTCGTTGAACCTTCCCCAGGTCTTGGGGCTTGGCTGCTGATTGCCCAATCTCAGATGTTTTCAAGCATTCACGCTCGCTGTTCCCAGCCACGTTGTAGCCTCCTGAGCTTTAGGGTGTCCCAGCAATTCACCCGGTTTAACCACGTCCATTTAATTAAACGTGAGCTTCGTGCTCGTGTCGTTCGCAAGCCACAACCGACGCGGCCCCTTCGACTCACGCCGGGTCTTCGCAGCCTCGTCCTCCTGCCTGGACCTCTTGACGCCCTCCTGTCCTTTCAGATACCAGGAACTTTTCTTCTCAGCCATACATCCTCCTTGCCGATTTGTAATCATGCTTGTAGCTTATCCCAGGTGAACCCTTTTGTCAAGTTGGTTTTGCAATCGATTGCATCTCTCTTGCGTCTGGCCTCCAGAACGCGTCCCATGCCTTCGACTGCACCAGGATCGGGTAGTCTTCCTCGTCGTTGGCCTCCACAGCGTCAGCAACCGAGTCCTCCTCCACATCCAGGTAGGCCAGCGCTGCGATCAATCCATCCCTGGTCACCTTGCCAAGATACTCTTGAGCCCACTCCCATACTTTCTCGGGAGGCCACTCCTTCAAGCCCTCTGGCACGTCGATCTTGGGCACCTTCAGCATGCCCTGTGCCAAGAACCTGATGTTGATCGGGTACTCCGCTCTCGGGTAGTCCATCATCGTAGCTCCGGGTCATCGGTGTACTGCGGATCTGAGAGCATGCCATCGATCACCTCAATGACGTGCGTCAGGTCCTGAATCCTCTGGTAATCGCTTCTCGCATGTTTCACTTCGCCTCCTCCTTCTTCCGTATTCTTATCACCCTAATGCCGTCTGGTTCCTGCACCTTCGGCTGACGGGCCGCATACCTCTTCTTACACTCAGGGCATATTCTCGTGCCCCTCGCCGCGAACGGAACTCCTTCTTCTTTCATTTTCAGATACAGCGTCGTTCGTGGAACCCCGAGTAAAGACGCCACAGAATCACTATCCCCGCGCAGCGCCAGTAGATGCGTGAGCAAATCCTTGAGCGTATGAAACTCCGGAAACTGTTTTAGCAGCCCATCCCAATCGATTTGGGCACTCACACCGCCTCCATCTGGTCAAGGACCTCTGTAAGCTGGTCTTTGTTCTGTAACTCGCCTGGGTCCTTGCAATCGCTTGCAACCCAACTAACGCTGAACAGCGTGGCCCGGTCTTTCAGGCGGTCTATGCACCGAGACCGTGCGAAATCACCACCCTTGTCTGCATCCTGGCCGAGGATGAACGTGTCGCCAGTCAGCGCGTCGAGCTGAGCATCAGTCACTGAACTCGTACAACTGGCTATCACGTTCAGGAACCCAAGTGCCATCAGGCGCATGGCGTCGATCTCTCCCTCCACCAGCATCACCGGGCTCGACCAGTCCACCAACTGCATCCCGAACCACACACCGACCTCTTTCAATTTCGGGAACTCGGCATCCGGCATCCCGGCCAGCTTAGGGCTGATCGTCCACATTTTCTTCTCTTTCCGGCACCTCTCACGGAGCACGAAGACGTTTCCACGGATATCAGTCATCGGGAAGACCACGCTCTGGTTCTCGTAGTTGTAGCGCAGACGGCAGAGATTCTGGACCCACTCTGGGACCCCACGATCGTTCTCAAGCCACTGCTTCAGGCGCCTTGCCTCAAAGTCGGTGCCGTTCTGCAACAGCGGGTACTTGGCAAGCACCTCCCTCGGCAGCGGCTCCACCTGACGTGGCGGCTTCTTGACCCAGCGATCAGGCGCCTCGACGTTCTCATCATCGTCGGTGACGTGGAACAGCTCCTCCTGGGCATAAATCCTGGCGGCTGCATGTGGGTACCTGCCATCGGCAACAAACATGTTGTGGAGTAGCCTACCAAGCCCTCGTCCCTTCGGACTGCATCCAAAACAATTACCAGTTAGAATGAAATCCTCAAGGGTAAAGGCGTGGGTTTCGGGAACCTCACAGCAGAACACATCCTCCACCCTATCTGTCTTGGATACTGACGCAACTTTCCACTTCAACCTCGTATATGTGGCATCACCAGCATTCCTGAACTTCTCGATGTGAGAAGGTTTTAGGAGCAACATATCCGGGAACGTCTCACGTGCAAAGTTTATCCGGTATATTGCACTTTCCTCATTTTGGTTTATCCCAACTCTCATCTGCTCAGAGATTCCAAAGGTAACTATCCCGAGTAAACAAGAGAGGTCACGAACATACTGAAGAACCTCCGGGCGTGATGAGTTCAGAATTACCAACCCGTCATCGTCTACGCATCCATCAGCAGCAATCAGTCCGGCCAGCCATCCTGCAAGATACTCGGGTGGCCTATGAAAAGCTGGCATATCCTGCTTCCAACCCTGCTCAAAGCCACGATACGTCTTTCTCAACGGTCCCTTACCATCAGGCATAGGACATTCATAATAAGCCACGTCGCATTCTTCATAGAACGGAACCATAAACTCATTGTCTGGTCCGTAAAGATCTGCCTGGGACACACGCTGTCCAATCCTACCAGATATACATCCATCCCCAAAGATGTAACCACGCCGGATAGCATCTTGGTCAATATTCCCAAGTTCAACTCTCTGTGGAACACATGACGTGAGATACCTACCTATAGGCAGCGTCTCCGTTGTCCATTCCTGATCTCTCCTTCCCCAACGGGACGTAAACCATCTATGCTCTCTGGTAGCGTACAAGCGCTTGCGAGTGCCGTTTCTGGTCAACTCCACCTCATACAAACGCTGCACACCGTATGACTGGAATGACACCTCTACCCACACTCCACCAGTGGTGAGAATTCGGTGTCTACCACCAACAAGTTCAGAGATCGGGAATGTCCCACGGTCGGTTATTACCCGTGTCTCTCCTGCAAGACACCAATAAGCAGACGCACCATCGTCGTTGACGTGAACTCCAAAACTCGGCCGGGAGTCGTGTCCTCCAGCGTGCGTATATGGTGCCAGCGGACACGGTGCGTTTACCCAGCCACGCTCGGAATAGATACGGCCGCGCTCGACCCCCAATGCCTCCAGGAACCTTCTGATTGCTGCTTCCCTCATTCGCCTCTCCTACGAACTCGGATCACTCGATCCTTTCCATCTGGCGGTGGCTTATATCCGTAGCCGATCGACGTAATCGGGTAGCGGTACCCACACCTCTTGCACTCCAGGTATGCAGGCTCCACTATCTTGTCCTCTGGTTTTACACTCGTTGCAATCGATTGCATACCTGGATACTTGAACGTCAGCCCACTCCGATTCAGGAGCACGATAAACATCTGGCAATTACACCGATCTCTGCGATCTCGCAGGTGCCTCTGCTCTCCAGACGGAACTCTCTGCTCCACCAGGTCATCAGGTACCCTGGTCAAGAATTCACTCATCTCAACCAGGGTCTGCACGTCGACGTGGTGCATAGTCCGCAGCTCAGGGTACCGTTCCAGCACTGCCGCGAGGTCTATCTCCTTGACCTGGGTGCTCATCAGTGCGGCTTCTTCAGGAGCCGCGGGTCGAACGCGGGCAACTGGTCGGCAGATGCCGGAACGATCTTCTTCTCGTTCTTCTCGTTCTCCAACGCCTGTAGCCGCGCCATCATCTCCTGTTGATGTTGGAACCGCGCCAGACTGTCCTCTGCAACCGCTTGCAAAGCCGTCGCGAGCATCTTGGTCGCAACGTGATTCTCCTGCGGGTACGCGGTAAGAATCTGACCGGCCTTGGTCCACACGATCATCAGGGTGGCGAACCGATCTGCCATCGGAATATCTTCCGGCTTCGGGATCGGCTTCTTCTCCTGGGTTTCCTGCCCCTCTTGCTTCGTCTCTTCAGTCATGCTCCCTCCTATCATTCTCCGTAATCGTGCCCACACACGGGGCACAGCAAGTGAATCGTGAATGACGGCGACGTGCTTCCGGCAGACGCCCTTGCAATACGGACATTGACGTTAGACCTCGTCAGTTTCAGTCCCGCGTTCGTCTGGCTCCTCAAGCTGACGCATATCGTCCTCGTATCCACTGATCACTTCTTCCTGCTCAATCACCATCCGGGCCATGTCGTAGACGATCTTGATCTTGCCTCTCTCTCCCTCACGGCCCTTCAGCAGACTCAGAATCTTGTGCGACCTGGCATCCCACCCGATCATCTGCGAGTCCTTGTCGCTATGCTCATCGGAAATCGCAATCACTATGCTCGCCAACTGCCCAACGGCATCACTAAAGGCGATGTTCGCCAGGCTCTTACTACCACTTCGGTTGAACTGGTACGTGGCGATCACCGGGATGTTGAACTCCACAGCGATCATCTTCAGCACCTCGGCAGTCTCGGTCACTCGTTCCCACCGGGCGGCGGTCTTGCGTCGCGTCTGCAACAGGTACGCTCCATCCACGTACAGCGCTCCGGGCCTCAACTCCTGCACCCGGACTATCAGGTCCTCCACCGTGGTGTCCAAGGCTCCTTGCATCAGGTAGAACGGCTGGCATCCCTCTTCACCAAACAGGCCCACAGCCTCCATCACCTTCGACTTGCCCCAATGCGACAGGCGGCCAAGCCTTATCAGCTTCGACGCCACGCCACTTTTCAGCGCCAGCACTCGACGTGCCATCTGCATCGGCGTCATCTCCAGCCCAACTACCAGCGGCGACACTCTCATCGTATGGGCGTTCAGCGCGGTCTGCAGAATCAGATATGTCTTCCCGACTCCCGGCCGTCCGACCAGCGCGACAGAATCTCCCGGCTGAGCACCATCGCTGACGCGATCCAGGTATTCGATCCCGAACGGAACACCAGACATGCTTCCTGACATCTGCCGCCGGTCGTGCTCCAGGACTACCTTCTCGCCAAGCGTAGCCATCGACAACACACGGCTCGTTGGCGACCTCTGCTCCAGGTCCATCGCCAGGTTGCGGGCTAAGGCTCGGGCCTCCTTCACGTTCCCTTGCGCCACCTCCGACTTCATCTCTTTGCACGCTTCCAGGATAGCCCTACTCTGGGTGCGGCGGTCGATTCCTTTGACCCAATACCCGAACGGCTCATCCGGGAACTTTGGGAACTCGACTCCCGTCTCCTGCGTGATCGTGGTCATCTTGGGCAGCACACCGTGCTCGAGTACGTGCTGCCCGATGAATTCGTAGACCTTTAACTCTGGGCCGTCCAAGAACTTCGGGTCAAGTCCCGCATCGGCCAGGGCGGAGAACTCCCGCCCATCCATCACCAATCTATGTAGCAATCCCAGGCCGACTGACATTACACCACCACCGTCAGTTTTCTGGCATCGCCACGCGCTTCTCCCTTGACATGCACCGGGGTAGCGTGCAAGTCCACCTGCGACGCCATCCCAGGCCCCAACACCTTCTGCAGCTCCTCTGTCAAGGCATGCTTCCTGCCAGAATCACTGGAGGCAACGACGGTGAATACGGTAAACAGGCGGTGCAGTACTCGATGCGATATAATCTCGGCGAACTTTGCTGTCTGCCTGTCAGCTCCACCAACTCTCATGTTGACATTGTTCCATACCAACGTCCCGGTCATTTTGATCTCCTCGATCGTCTCACCGGATGGGTCGTCCTCCCAGGCATTCCTCGGGTTGGAGCTAAAGAACAGCTCAACGAGCCTGCTATTGTCGACTATCTCGCACGACCGCTTTGACAACAGCGTCACCCCAAGCGGGACAAGCCTTGCAAGCGATTGCAACTTGCCCAGGTCCTGGCCCCACAGCAACACCCACGGAACCTCTCCCACATCGTACATCCTGAACATTTCACATATCAGTCTCTCAGCTGCCTCGACTCCAAACACTGGCGGGTTCTCGGCGAGCCGCTTAAAGTCATAGCCCCGGTCGTACAGCTTGTCCTTCATGATTGACAGGGTCGTCTTGTCGTGGGCGAACTGCTCCATGCGCCACGGCCAAACTACATCTTCCGGTTTCACGGTTTCTTCCTCCCACGGTGAATATTCCAACACGTACGGCACATCCTATTCTTTACGCCTGTGCGGTGATCATACTCAACGACCACCACCTCGTCCTTCGGGTGCATCGGGCAGTATCCAAGCACCGGGTACGTGAACGCCATGATCTGATATGCAGGGACTGTCTTCCTCATAGCATCACGTACTCCGACTCCCAATTCTTGTCGTTGAGGAACTCCTTCCGACGCTCAGCAAGCTCTGCTTCGTGGGTCAGCAGGTAGCCATCAATCCACTGCAGGTTGTAGTAGTAGTAGCTAAAGCTGAAGTGCGTCCGGTCAATATAAATCTCCTCGCCCTTGCGCTTCGGGTCTGGAACCTTCATATACAGCAGCGGCCAGTGCTGAATGACGTGGCGCATCCACTCGAGCGGGTCTTTCCCCTCTCGAACGATGATCTTAATCCACGCCTTCAACATGGAGCCTAATTTCGCTGACGCTGCCCTCTCTGAGAACGTGATCCCCTCCTCTTCACACACGCTCTGGATGAACGTCAGCAGACGCGCTCCGGTCAGCGCCTCGGTGGGCAACTTCTTGACCTTCTCGGCGTTCCGCTTCCGGGCCTCCTCCGATATGATCAAGCCACGCCGGACCATATCCTCCATGTGCGTCTTGCCTTCTTCGCTCATCTCTGCCTCCCTCCACTCCCACTCTGACCTTGCAAAGTCCTCGACTGCTTTGCGGTAGATAGTGTCAATCTCCTTCGTCCACAGCTCCCGGTCATCTCCAAGCGGTGACGCCTTTAACATCGCCAGGATTCCCGGCACGTTGACAATCGTCTCTCCCTGCTTTCCAACTCCATCAATGCACAGGATCGCGCGATCCACAAGCCGTTTCCGCACCTTGAAAAATTGTGACCGGCCGACGGCTACTCCAGAGTGCAGTCCACCAACCAGAACTCCTCCCGCCAGATCCAACTGATTCCACTTGTCGGTGTCGTACCTGCCGTAGGCCAGGGTCAGGCCGAACAGCGCCAGCGCCAGTCTCACCTCCTGATCGGTGTCCATCAGCAGCCTCATGTGTGCCTGGACAAAGTTTCGCAGGTAGCCCCACTCCCGCGGCACCAGCGAGCCAGCCTTCTTCTTCGCCATAAACCCTCCTTTCAGAAAGTAACGTCATCATCGTAAATCGTCGGGTCGTCCGCACTCGACTCGACATCCACGTAATCCAACCAACTCATAGACCAGGTCTCCTCGTTTTGAAACTCCCTGCTTGCAATCGCTTGCAGGTCAGGCTCAAAGCCCTGCTCGCACCACATTCCCTCCGGGCCAATTATCATCAGCGGCAGCCCATCTCCGGTCTTGGTCTTCTGGCATGCCCACCAACCGTTGTCATTCCGAGCAGCATGTCGGCAGGCTGCGCATACCTTCGGTGGCTTCGGCCTCCAGTGCACACACGGCGCAGTTCCCAACTCGGTCAGGTGCACCACCGTCGAGTACTGCCTTCCAGCTCGGTCCAGCATCGGGGCCACCATGTGGAGGTCGCAGAACCCCTGCTCTGGAGAATACTGCTTCGGGTCGTGGCGAAAGAACGCACATCCCAAGCAGCTCCGCGGGCGTGAGGAGATGAACGCGGCGCACGAGTTTTGGTGACCTGTCTCCCTCGCCGGTCGGCGCAGGTCTGTCTTGAACCCGAACCGTCTACACGTCACGTGCGGGGAGCCATCCCGCCCGGTTGCCCAATCGCAGTCGGAGCATCGCACCTGCTTTGCAAGCGATTGCAGTGGTGTACACCCGCGCACGCGGATAACCCGGCTGGACATGAATCCGGCCTCTTCCTCGGGGGCTGCTTCGGCCTCGGTGATCACTCTCACGTCTGCCTTGCTCATGGCCTCAACGACCTCCTTCATCGAGCGGTTAAGGGCGTCGCTCATCTGAGCGGCCATCCGGCCGAACGCCTCCCGCAGTCGCGTGACCTCCACCTCTGCCATCGTTTCCTCCGTTTTCCTGCCGTCGTCGAAAGCGAGCACGAAGTGCGAGCTTCTTAACATCCTAAAGACATCCTTAACATCCTATTATAGGGAGTCCGTTTTGTGACTACTGTCGCTGCCTGAAAATGGACAGCCAGTCCGTTTTGAGGAAGCGAGTGTCTCTCCTGGCCGGACAGCCTGCACCGTTTGACGAAAGACCATTGTTAGGATGCCATACCACTTCAAACCGGCCGGATTGCCGCGACCGCTTGCTCGGCGGGAACCTCCACCACCTGCTCAACCCGCAAACTGCCGCTCTGCCGAATGTGCTTCAGCAGGATATCACTCGCCACCACCTCCGGGCTTTCACCCGCGGGAACGTCGGCTATCACCTGAAACGTGAACCTGCCAACCACTTCGCTCTGCCCTGACGCGTCAGACACTGCCAACGTCGCGGTCCCTTTGTACGACTTCATGGTCACTTCCTCCTGTCTTTGTTCGGCGGCGGGCCTGACCAACGTGTCCATCTGCCTTTCCATCGCCAGCCTCCTGTCGTTAGATTACCTGCCGTACTTCGCTGCAAGCGATTTCATCCGCTCGGCCACCCATACCGCCTCCCTTCAAAAAACCAGCCTCGGAAAGTCTTGACTTCTCCCAAGGCCATGTTATACTCCCATCATCTTTCGCCGTGGGATAATGGCACGCCGCCAACATCCTCCGCTACTTCGCCACCGGGCTTACGGAGCCGCCACCTTCGTAAGCCCAATTTTTACCTCGAGCACCAGATCGGGGAACTCGGTCGGCGGTTCGTCCACCTGGGCAAATCCAATGATGTTCACGTCAAGCTCCCTCCGCAGGAAGGCCAGGATCGCTCTCAGGTGCTCATCCGTGATTCGGCCTCTCTGGGCGCCTCCAGGTCCAGGATTCCCTGAGCCTGCCTCTTCATGTGCTCCCGCATCACGTCGCTTGGATCAGGCACCATCCATCCCCACCGGGGCGAACGCCCGCATGACTCCCAGGTCGTCGACCTCATATTCGATCTCTTGTCCGTTGATCACGCCGTCCGGGAATGCGGCGTTCAGGGAGCGGATGGTGGGGCCAGCCTCACACGGCACCATCACCTGCTCCCCGTCCACCTCCAGGAAGAACTCGGCGATCCCGGAGCCGAACTGAGCCCTGAACCCCAGGACCTTTCCTACTTGGGCCATCTCAACCTCCCACTCAGCCAGCTCCAGCGCCTCCACCGCCTGTAGAAGTAGAGGCCGACGTCGAGCAGGGCCATGGTAGCTACCAGGATCACCGTAGTCAGCACCATAATTTTCCAGGTTAAATCCGGGTTTCTCAAGACGGCTATACCGCCGACCAGGAACCCGGCTCCAACTTGCAGATTACCTCTCCAATCAATCACTCGACACCTCCTCCAGGTCGAGGACCTGCTCACCTTGGTCATGGCGGGGTCGCTCCCTCGGACATCAGCTCGTCGTAGAGTTCGAACCCTTCTTTCCACGGGTCCATGCCGTCGGTGAGCATCTTGGTCAGGATATCCACCTCGGCTGCGATCGCCTCGGCGCGGTTGACATATCCTTCGGGGTTGCCAATGCGGGTGCCGTCCTTCAGGGCAATCACCCACCGTTGCTTCGGCGAATGCCACAGGACGTTGCTCGCCCGCACCAGGTCTACATCCCCGACTCCCATCGCCGGGTGACCATCAGAATAAAGGAAGAAGGCTTCGCCTCCCGGCTTAATCTTGATGGTCAGGCTCTTCTGCATCTCCGTCATGCTCCTCACCTCTCCATTGTAGATGGACGTAGAAATTGCCGTGCACCGGGTACGTGTGGCTGCACATACAGTCGCTGTCCTGACCAGCACGTGCGGGTCTCTTTCGTAAGCGGTTTGGTCCGAACTGAGCGATGAACGATTCAGCATACTCGCCGAACACCCGACAGGTCGAGACCATGTGTTCCACGATCTCGTCTTCCGGGTCATGGCTCTCCTCCATCTGCTCGATCATGCCCAACATGAGTTCTGACATCGCTACGGCTTCGGACTGCATCGAGGCGATATTCCACTGCTTCAGCTCGTCCTTGATCTGATCGAGGATCGTCCTCTCTTCGGTCAATGCACTCCTCCTTTCCCAGGACCGGGGGACAACAGGTCGTCCGGGACCTTCATTCCCAGGCTCTTCAGCAGAGCGAGCATCTGGCGGTGCCGCTGCTCATGCAGCTCGCTGTTGTTCCGGTACCGTCCGATCAGCTTCTCGAGCTGGATAATCAGCTCATCCCGGTGACGAATCACATCCTGCTGTCCCCGGATCATCTTCTCATACTGCTCGCGGCGGATCGACATCCCGATGAACACACCAACGGTCAAGGCACCGACCAGCGCAAAGCCTACAAGCATTGTCTGCATGGCTCAATCTCCCTCCCACTATTGCCGGGCGGGAGCTGCTTCGGCCGGATCTCGACTCCCAAGAGTCGCATCTGCCTGGCTACGGCCCACTTGGACACGCCCAACCGATCAGCCACCTGCTGCAGCGTCATGTGCTGCGTGTGGTACATGTCGGTCAACATCTCAGTCACGCTGTCGTATCCATTGTGGAGTAGCTCTCTCCATACAATCGCCATTCGCTACCCTCCTTGAGCAAAACAGGGCCGACGCCGGAGCGCCGACCCTACCTGCTACTTAGATACGCACGTGCTGATGGGCCTGCTCGAAGAACGCGGGTTTCTTTTTCATGTCCTGGACTTCTCCCACGGACTGCATGGCTTTCTTAGCGAACTCGAGGCAGCCCTGGCCCTGGAAGCCCACGGCATCGACCTCGATGGTCTGGCCGTCCTTGCTGATTCTGTAAGTGATCGTCTTGGAGTCGTTCATGGATTACATACCTCCCACACCGACCTTGAGGATCACCGAACCGTCAGCTTCGACGCTTTCGGAGAGGACGAAGCCACCGGCACGCTGGGTCTCGTGCTTGAGGGCTTCGGTGGTGTAGTTGCGGGTCAAAACGCCGCCGTTAGCGCCGAACTTCTGGCTCAGCGAGTTGTAACCGCGGTCGTTATCCCACAGCAGCTTGCAGGTGCCCTGCATCCGCACGATGTAGGCACCACGGCTGGAGCCACCCTTCATACGGAGCGTCGCCACGACGGGCGCGCCCTGCATGGTGAAGCTCGGGTCCTGGTTCTCAACATACTCGACGCCGTTCTGCTCACACACCCGCTTCATGACGTCGAGGTTCCCAATCGACAAACCTAATCTTGCCCAAAAACTCAACGATATCACCTATCTACCTTTCTCGGTCTTGGCTGCCAGTTGCCACGATCCGAATAATGAGTTACCACCTGCTCAAGGCTCCAGCCCTGACTCAGACGGTGATACAGTGCGTTTCGGTTGACTCCAGTTGTCCTGGCGAACGACTTCAGGGTCATCCTCCCGCCACCATACTCCACCCAATGTACGTTTCTTCGGTTCCCAGCTTGTTCTTGAGCCGTCGCCCACGTGCAATTCTTTGGGCTGTAATTACCATCGTTGTCTATCCGACTCAGCGTCATCCCAGGCGGACGCTCGCCCATGTCCTCTATTACTCGCCTTCTTCCTCGTATAACGGCAAGTGATGAAGATGTGACTTCGCTTTCTGACGGATACGAACGTGCCGAACGTCCTTATCCTCGACCCGCTCCACGGTGATCATCGCTCTAAGCGTGTCCAGCGGGAGCGGCGCCTGTCTCTCCACGAACGGCCGGGACTCACAATCTTTTCCGAGCAGGCCCAAAGTCTGTGCGCGGTTCAGAAAGCGAATCTTGGCGCGGAAGGCCAGGCCGAGCTTCTGCCCACCGAAGGGACGGACTGTCACCATCTCGTCCTTGTCCTCGACAAACCGAAAATAGAAGGAATGATACTTCTTCGGGATGCCGAACCCCTGCTGACCAACGAAGAGCTTCGCCACAGTCAGCCCGGTCGTGTAGTCGTTGCCCTTCTCGGACAACTTCATCACCAGCCCATCACGGATAAGCTGGTGGATCGGGATCTCCCGACCATCGACCACGAAGAACAGCAGGAACTTTTCGACGGTGTGCGTCGTCGGCTTGACAACGCCGCCATGATACTCAAACACGTAGGCCACTCCCTCTCTTCACCTCCTTTCTCAAACTTGCCACACGCGCCGCAGCAGCACTTGCATGGTGGCTGTTAAGGGTAATCTTATCCCAGGTCGGATTTTTTGTCAAGCGAAAAATTATCGCGCATAACATAGCAAAGTTCGTGCCAAAGTCCACAGCCACCTGACACGATCTGGTCGTCCACAATCGTGTCAGGTGATCCGGGAACGAGGGTCATCTGGTCATCGGTGTTGCAGCATATGGCGCCGTGGATGGCCCGTGCGGTGGTCCAATGAATAAATTATAAGCTTACGATTCGTTTGCATCATTGGTGCGCCGTGGAGAAGGTCATCCGAGTGCTGATGAGATGGGCGTTTTGTCGTTTTGCCACGCTGAGTTTCTGAGGGCGGTGGGATGGTTTGCTCATGTCTGCCACGATTTGAGCATCAAAGAAAAATGCACATCGAATTCATTTTTTTTGCTCGTCGCTCGTAGCAAGTGGCATGCCAGTTTTGCAGCATAGGTCTGGTCGGCACGTTGCAAGCGATTGCACACAGGCACGGTGTTGAGCTGCGCTCGAGTTCATCGTTTGAGCTGTTTATTTCGCCATTGTAGGCGTAGTCGGTGGGGATTTGATATATTATAGGGCTTACTGGTGGGATAGCGCAGTGGTGCGCCTTGTGTGCATCCGCTGGGACGCTGATGGGTGTTGACGAAAGTCGTTTATCCGGCAGATGATTCCGATAGGCGTGGGTGGTTGTGCAGCATTTGAGCGTCGATTTTGCGTCTTAGGTGGGTGCCGGGTGGAGGAGAAAAAATGCGCCCATGACCGAAAAAAAGTGCAGCCATGGGCGCGTCTGGTATCGTCAGTCAAGCGTGCAGCGTGGCGCGCTCTTCTGTCATGTGATCCCTCACGACCTCTACGTTCCTCGGGAACTCGAGACCTCGTTCCAGCAACTGCGCGTCCACACGCTGGATCTGGAACATCTTCGCCGCGATGAACCTGAACTTGGCGTGATCGAAGTCTTTGCACGAGAACGCGTCGATCGAGACGTAACCTTTGTCCGGGAACGTGTGCACGCTGATGTGCGATTCTGCGATCAGCACGAACCCCGACAGGCCCCAATCTTCCAGCACCTTGCCTCGATACTTGAACACGTACGGCGGCATGATCTTGGTCATGCCCATCGTGTCCGGCATCGTGTTCAGGAACTCGTACAGCAGGTCCAGGTTCGACAGCACCTCGGGTGGGCAGCCGTAGCCGTCCATCACCAGGTGCGGACCGAACGCTTCTGTGATCCGGTTCGTCTGGTTCATCCATACGCCCTCCACTCTCTTCAGACTACTTCTTGTTCCTGTCCTTGTCCTTGCCGCACGCGGCCTCTTTGTTGAAGTCAACGCGCCAGGCGCCGGGCTTCAGGCTATCCGGCAGCTCAACTTCCTCCAGCTCCGGGTAGTGCCCAGCGATCACGGACGCCTGACTCTGCCTCTCCACCCCGGTCGGGTGGCCATCGAGTTCCACGATCTCTTCCATCTTTTCTCCTTTATGCCGCCGCCACTGGTCATAGCATGCGGCTACTCTTGCATCTCCCTCTAAGGACGAGCCCTCGTCCGCCAGGAAGCCAATTCACCTGGAGACGAAGTCACTCTCGCTCTCACCACTGTTCGGAGTCGGCATCGGCATGATCATCCCTCCCCTACTTCAACGGTTGACGAGGCCCACAGCATGACGGTGTCACACCTGCAATTCCCACTGAAACAAGTTTTGCCATTCCTTCGAACCCAGAGCACATGGTTCCGTTCAAGCTCAACACAGTATGCCATGCCCTCATAGGGCACCAGCTCTATCTGCCCCTTGCCGTTCCTCCCAAAGGTCGCTGTCCTTGAGGTGTTCCAGTAGATTCTCCACACATCATGATGGACATGTACAGCTCGCCCTTTTATGCTGTGCGCAGTTCCCGCCTGTTCCTGTAATATGTAAGAAGGGTACCCACCTACCTTCAGGATCAATTCCCCAAGGTCATCAGCCATTCTCTTGCTGGTCGTATAGAAGACTCTGCGCGCAGATCCTCCAGGACTGCTATACCTTCCAAAAGTCAGAGTTTCATTCCCATCACAGACGAGGTATGCTTCAAGGAAAACCCTCAATAAATCTGGGGGCAGTCGCTTAATTGTATCTGGGATAAACTTTTGCGGTGCATGTCCAAAACTACTGAGGTATTCGCCAAAATCAGTATCATTGAATTCGAGCCTGGCTTCTCTGTCATAAAACCGGATTGGAAAATCAACTAATCCTGCGAGCAACTGATCACGATGTCTCCGTTTGGCTATGGTGACATAATAGCTATTTGGACCTTTCCTTACAACAGACCCGTCGGAGAGCCAGTATGCCATAAATCTCAGAAAGGGGTGGATCGGAACCTCCCACCTCCCAACCGTGACGGATGAAACCATCTCTCCATCCCACACCCCGGTTCTTGGAATACGAACCTTTGAGGCCCCGATCAGTTGCTCAGCCTCTACTGTCTCCCAGGAACTTGATCGAGTAGTTGAGCAGATTTGCTCGTGATTCCCCGTCACCAGCAAGTCAAAATTCTGGGAATGAAAGTGGACCATCGATCCACCTGGGTCGTAAACCGTCGTTCTCCGTGCTGGCACCCATTCCAGCAACAGGTCATCCTCTGGGTTGGGAGAAAGGAATAACTCTCTGCCGGTGAGTTCCTCAACTCTCTTCCAACCCTCGTTGGTGTATAACTCAGTTCCCCCGGCATACGAGCGCCCGTGGAATGGCGGGATCAGGCCCATGTCCCGGACCTGCTCCGGCGACTTATTGTCTAAGTCCTCGATGCGCGGGAACGGCATACTCTGAGCGTCATACCTGGAATCACTGTCCAGGTAGTGCATGACACTCTCATAGGCCGACTCCACCGAGAACGTCTTACCGGCGATTGACTCGCAGACCGGGCAGGTCGCATCATCCCACACCGCCACCACTGCGTACTCGGCAACGTTGTTCTGGACTGCGGTCTGCAGCCCGGTGTACGACCAAACCCTGCCAACATGCACGTCGGCGGCCGCGTGCAGGTACGTCTCTGGCAGGTTCATCAGGTTATCAATCCTGCTCTGAAGCTGAGCCAGGTCTACGAGGCGGAACTCTGGGTTCGCCTGAACGATGCTAACGAGACGCTGCACTTCCGGGTGTAGCAGTCGTGTCGGATACGTCGCGACTGCCCACGCCAGCTTGTCGGTGATGGTGTCAAGCAGCCATGCGTCCCACTCTGCCTGAGTGAACTCGACCTTCTTGGCCTTACGTTGGGCGGCGAAGTGCTCGTGCGACCGTTCCTGCGCCTTGGCGAAGGCTTCCCTTGCCTGTACACGCACACGTTCCCACACCCGCTGTCCCAGGTCGTCGTTCTCTCGGAATAGTTGCTCGATGCCGTCACGATCGACCGAGACGTTCCCCGACTGGTCAAACTGGTCAATGACTCCTCGTAGAAAACCACCAGCAACGTCCCTCCATGCTCTACGGACTGCGGAGCCGAGAACTGCTGCCTCTGGACCCCACAACCTGACGTCCTTCAGCTTCTTGAGGACAGACCCGAGCACGTGGCCGGGAGGCGCCAGCTTCACACGGCCTGTCAAGATCAAGAAGCTCAGGTCGAACGAATCGAGCCTGAGCAACTCTTCACCTTTCGGTACTCTATGGTCCATCTTGACCTCGTGGAGCGGGGACCAGGGATCGAACTGGACAATCTCGCTGGTGGCAAGATACTCTACCAGTTAAGCTAAACCCCGCCTAAACAGGATTCCAACTCTTACCATGCTTGATTTTCAAGATGGTCTTGTGGCTTACACCAAACTCTATTCCGAGACTACGAGCACTCCATCCAGCACTCAACAACTGTCTTACTTGCTGAACGTCTTCCTCGGAAAGAATTGCCGCATTTGCAATGTAATTACAAGTCGTATGACTGAAAGCAATATTCTCAAGATCGAAGAACTTCTCCTTGGGATTACTGCTTTTTGACCAAGGCTCCTTATGCTCAATGCTAAACTTCGTAGAGTCCTCGATCCGCTCACCACATCTGAAACACACATCGAGTCCTGCACGTTGTGCTAAATTGAACATAACCAACTTACGGAGTCTGGCTGATGCCGTAGAGAACGACATCCCAAGTTTATCAGTCTTACGACTGTTGCTCACATTTCCCTCCTGGGTCTCCGTCCGGGAAGGACAGCGCCTTACCGCTTGGCTATCCCCGCTCGTCTGGTCGGAACGGACGGATTTGAACCGCCGATCTCCTGCTCCCAAGGCAGGCGCGCTAACCAGGCTGCGCTACGCTCCGACTTAACCAATTATCCGTAGATTCTGCTCGCTGTGTGGCGGTATCCGTCCATTCGACACCGCCATCCATAACATCGCTGCAAGCGCCAATGCCACGATCAACCAGGCTATCTTGATCACTGCAAATCTGCCTCCACGATATGACTACGGTCGACCGCAGACTGGATGTTGAGCAGCAGCTTGTACAGCGCCTTCTCCTCGTCGGAGAACATCTCGCTCTCCAGGGCCTTCTGCACGGCCTTCGAGTTGCTGGGCGCAGGCAAGAGCTTCTGCTTTCCACCGGACGGTAGCGCAGGCGGCTCCGGTCTCGGCGGCAGACCTTCGATGATGTCGGTCGCCAGGAGCTGCCCGGACTTGATCAGCTCTACGAGCAGCGGGACCGGGTAGTTCGCCCACGGCTGCTTGAACTTGCTCATCTCCAGACCGAACGCCTCGTTCGCACGCTCGATCGCATGATTCACGGTGAAGCCGCCAGCCTTGTTGAAGATGTCCAGGGCGCTGCTGATGTTGTCAGCGCCGACGACACGCGGGCCTCGGCTCTTGAACAGCCACTTTGTGTTGTCAACCTCAATCTCGGGCAGCAGCTTCCGGTTCACCTGCTCGTCGAAGAGCTGCCTCTCCGGAATGAACACCTGCTCCTCCGCCACGGTCTGAGCGGCCTTGGCGGTGGCGTGGGTGAAGGTCTCAGCCGCACCAACGTAGAGCGGTGGCATACGGTAGCGGTGCCTGGTCGTCTTCTCGGTCGACTCCATGTACTTGCCGAACATGAGGTCATCCTTGCGGGCATCTGCCAGGCTCTTCAACTCCAGCTTGGCGGTCCCACGATCTTCCAGGCCCTGCGACTCGACGATCGCCTCAATGATGGCGATCTTGTTCCAGTTCTCCACCCCGCGCATGCCCTTGATCATCTTTTCGAGTTCGTCGATGGATTCATCAGAGAGCGTGCCGCCGGAGACCAGGATCGCCATCGGCGGGATTCCCTGGTTCTCGAACAGGTCATAGTTGACGTACTCGGCAGCCCGGCGCCCCATCACCGACAGCACACAGCCAATCCAGCGGGGCAGGCCATAGGCCATCCCGCCGAACGGCAGCTTGAAGTGCCAGATCTCTGAGGCCGGGATCTTCGGCTTAACTCCAGCCGCCATGATCTCGCCGGTCGTGGCGTCGATCACCCTCGGATCACCGAACTCCTTGAACCAGCGCACGGACGCCTGACTCCCTACCGGCAGCAACTGAGCGAACCGGCGGTAGAAGCGGCGGATCGTGACCTTCTGGGGCTTGCCATCCCGGACCAGGACCACCTCTTTCTGAACCGGATCTCCACCGATCTCTGCAAGGCGCAGGTACTTGAAGGGCATGTAGTACATGACCTGCACCTTTCCCTCCAGGTTACGTATAACCTCGAAGGCCCCATTCCCGAGCACCTCCAGATCCATCCGCATGAGCTGGCGGATGGTCGTGAACGACTGCTCCTCGTTGACCTGATCGAAAAAGTTCTGCGCCCTCGTTGCAATCGCTTGCATCTCCGGCGTGTCTTTCTCAGTCAAGTCGTCTCCAAGGAACTGCATCTGGTAGCCAAAGCCGTCGACGTTCTTCTGCATCGCATCGACGCAGCTTTGCAGGATGTCCGACTCCTCGAAGATCTGATACAGGTTGATGAACGGATACGGCGGCGTCTTCAGCCGCAGCTTCTGGTACTGACCGCTAAACGGGTCCTCTTCCTCCACGATCGCCCTGCGGTATAGCTCGTTCGGCGGTGGAGCCCCACCATCGACGGCCGCATCCTGCTTCTTAACCCTCTTGATCTCCAGGTTACGCAGGTTCTGCAACTTAGCTGCTCGCGTCTTCCGGGCTTTCTCCAGGTCGGTAACCTTTTCGGCCATGGCTACCACCTCCCCTACGCTGTCAAATCCAGCGCCTTCATCTCCGCCATATTTGGCCCAACCTTCGGCTCGGCCACCAACGGCACCTTCAGTTTAACCCCAAAGTCCCGCTCCAGGGGCGGGTTCTCCATGTGCCACTTGATAATCGGGGCGTACTCGTCGACTTTGTCCTCACGCACCTCGAAGATCAACTCATCGTGAACGAACAGGCTCAGCCTGATCTCGTCCAAATTCGAGAGCACCTGTTGCTCCCGCATCTCATTCGCAGCCAGCAGGCATGTGCTGGACGAAGGCTCCTGGATCGGATGGTTCACTGCCATCCTCTCAGCCTCGTTCTTCAACACCCGATCCTCGCTGTGGAGGTTCGGAAGCCTGCGTCTACGCCCAAGCACCGACTCTACGAATCCGTTCCGACGGCCAAACTCGATCATCTTGCGGTGGTATACCGGCAACATCTTGTACTTGCTAAAAAAGATGTCGATCCACGTCTGGCCCTGCTCACGGCCGAGGTCGATGCCGTACTCGATCTTAGCATACTTTATGAAGCCTTCCAAGCCCATTAAGTACAACAAACCGAAATTCACGGCCTTGGCGTTACGTCTCTGGGTACTTATTCCCTTCTCATCAAGCTCCTCCCACCTTCCAGGGTACAAACTCTTGGCCGTTTCGGTGTGGATGTCGAGGCCACCGCTCTTGAAGATTCTGATCATCTCTGGGTCGCCGGACAGGTGGGCGGCCCACCGCAGCTCCGCCTGGCCCTGGTCGATGGCAAGCAGGACGTATCCGGGCGGTGCACAGATCAGGCGACGGATCAGGTGCGCCGACTTGGACCGCTTCGGGTTGTTCTGCATGTTCGGGCTGGACGTTGCCGTCCTCCCGGTCACCGTCGTTGCCAGGCTGTAGCTGGTGTGAATCCTACCGTCGTGCTTGACGTGCTTCTCGAACCCTTTCAGGTATCGGGTGTACAACGTCTGGTACTCGGACCACTGATTGTACGACAGGATGAATTCCCGCGCCTTCTTGCGGATCGGGCGGTCGAGCAGGAGCGCCCGGACCTCTTTGTCACAGGACGGCTCCTTCGTCTTGGTCCGCTTGATCACGTCAAACCCGAACCCATCCTCGTCGAACAGGGCGTCGCGGATCAGCGCGTCCCTTGTGAGGGATAGCTTCCCGTCGTGGCGCTCTCTTATAGGCGCCGGGAGCAACCTGGTTGCCTTCTGCTCCTCCTCAGCGAGGAGTCTGAACACGTCGTTCTTAACCTTGGGCAGTTCCTCAAGGTTAATACACGCGCCGGTCTCCTCCATCATGCTCAGGGTATCCAACGTCGGCATCGTGAACCGTACCAGGTAGTTCAGCAGCTTTGGGTGCCCGGCGAAGTACTCCTTCATGGACAGCCCCACCTGGCGGGTCGTATCCGCATCCTGGCAGGCATACTGCCTAAATGCGGTCGGGTGCATGTAGGCCACGTTCAGCATATCGGCCTTGTCGTACCTGGACTCGAACTCCCTCTTGTAGTCCACCTTGTCGTCGGTGAACATTTTCTGCATCGTCCCAAGGTCGGCGAGCTGATAGATGTTCTCATCGATCAGGTTCGCTGCCGCCTGGATGTCCATCACCACCCGCTCTATCTTGACGACCTTGTCTCTGAAGCGTCGGAACAGCCACCGGAATGCGTGGAACTCCATGTCCGTAGTCAGGTACTTCTTGATACGCTTGCTGGTCAGCAGAGCCTCCAGCTCATCGAGCTTCTGCTCGAAGTTCTGTGCACGCCTCAAGAACACGTCGGTCGGAACCTTCTCCCGTTTCTTACTCTCGGGATCTGGCCTCGGCCAGGTGATCGAGAACTCGGCCTCGTTCGGTCCGCACTCCTCGAACAGTGTCACGTTGATCCCGGTCAGCGGCTTGAAGCTGATCGAATATGAGATCAGCAGGAAGTTCGGGTCCATCCAGTCGATGCCCTGCGTCTCCGAGTCAATACCGATCGTGAACTCCACGTCCTCAGCCTTGTCGAGCAGCGCAAGGATCGACTGTGTCTCGATATACTTCTTCTCGGCCTTGGACTCCATCGGGTTGCCACCGTTCTTGAGCACGGAGGCGACCATCTTCAGGTCTTCGATTACGAGCTTGGCGTTGGCCGGGGTCCGGCACACGTAGGCGGGGTGGTAGGTCGGCATGACCCAGCACTCGAACTCCTCGGACCAGTACAGCGTGCCGCGGGCTTTCTTGATTCCTGAGCGACGCAGAAGCTGCCGAAGGGCAAAGTCCCCGGCAGCTATGATAATCTTCGGCTTGAGCTGCTTCAAGGCAGCCACTACATGCACGCGGCAAGCTGCAAGCGTCTTGGCTATGTCCTTCGTGGACAACTCGTCCTTCGCGATCATGCAGCGGGCAGAATTCATAAGGAAGATGTCACGCCACTCGAGGCCAGCTTGCGCAACCAGGTCCCGAGCCATCTTTCCGGCGGGTGCCTGGTGGTAAAATGGCACTCCATTCAGCACTTCCTTGTTCCCAGGCGACTCGCCAAAGAACACGAGCTTCCCTCTACGGTTGCCAGCGTACGGTACGACTCGTTTGCCCTTCAACGGACACTCATCCACCAGACATTTCGCCACTTGCCTTCTCCTCCAAGTGTACCGGCCTGGGGCAGCCCGCCACGGCCATCACCAGTGCCACAATGTTGTTCTTCAGCCCTCGGTTGGTCACCCTGGCCACGAACATCTGGTTATCCATAGTCCCGGAACCGAACCGATCACGGTGAACGTAGAACGTCGCGGTCGGGAACTTCTCCTTGATCAGATCGAAGAAAATCGCCTGCATGGGCGCAGCGATCGCTCCATCGTCCGAGATCAACCACACCATCTCCATGCCACCGAGGTCGGCCACCTGGTATGCGTACGGCTTCATCTCGACGAAGTCCTCCGGTTTCCCGGCGGTCCCGGACTGCAGGATCGTAGCGACCTTGTGCCTGACCTCCGAATCACCTTCCTGGGCCTCCATGCTTTTATCAGGCTTGCCAAGGATGAAGCACGCTCCATTCGCAATCCACTGCTTCTTGGCGTAGGTCCCGGTAAACCATCCGATGGGCGTAGATCGTGGAGCGGCTCCCTTCGCGCCATCTACCGCCTTACGACGTGCGAACGGCACTCCCCTCTGCAGCTCCACGACTGCCGCGCGCAAACTGCCAAGGAACTTCGCTCCTTTTCCCGTCAGCTTGTGGTCGGCGTCGATAAGCCCAGCTTCCACTAACCGATCGTAGCTGCCACCAGGAACGAGCCCGGTCACCTTCTTGCCGGGCTCTGCCTTGTCAAGCAGCATCAGATCGGGCGTTGTCAGAGCCATCTCGTTACCTCCTTCAGTTGATGGGTGGAGCATATAATAGGTTAGCCCTTTTGTCAAGTTGGTTTGGCGCCTTAGTACGCGTCCGGGTTATGCGAGTCGATCTTGTTGCGAAGCGCGGCCCAATCACCGGCCGTGGGGTCCTGGCCTTCCGGGATTCCCTTCACCCACTCGTCGTAGATGTCCTTCGCCTTGGGTCCGAACGTGGCTACCAGGTCAAAAATCAATGCCGCAATCTCCAGGGCTCCCATCACTTGCCTCCTTTCTGCACCGAGGCGATCGTGGCCGTGAAGTCCTTCTGCGCTCCGGTCAGATCGTCGAGGGCAGCGAACGCCTTCCCATACGAGGAAGCGTCGTCGATCTTCACCCAGCCCTCAACAGCAGTGTCGGCCGACTTAATCGCATTGTAGAAAGGCCAGCCGACATCGTTCTTGACCTTCTCATACTGTGCTGCGGTGATCACTCCCTTCTGTTGGAGTGTCCGCAGGGTCGTCATCCCGAGGTCATAGGCGCTGAACGCGGCGGAGATCGTCTTGTAGGCCAGGGCTTTCGGAGTCGTCTGCACCTGAACCTGCCCGCCTATCGTGGGCACAGTCGCCTTCGGAGCGCATCCGATCCCGATACTGAAGATCAGCGCCCCGACGATAATCCACGCCAAAAAAAAGTTACGAACCTTGACTTGCACCTTGCTGTCCTCCTTGTCCATCCGTCCTTGATCTAACGTATCGGACCCCATCTCCCTGCGGGGACGGCTGGGGTCCAGACATCTGCTGCCTCGCCCGGTCGGACGTGGCAGTGCCACCGAACAGGTACTGTAACACGTAGCCCATGAAGCCAGGCAACGATCCGAGCACGATCAGCAGAATCTTCTCGCTCTCGGCGTTGTACTTTCCGAGCACGAACATGTAGTACAGCCCCAGGACACCTACCACAGTGATCAATCCAACGAGCGGCCGTTGATTCAGCTGCAGCCACGTGTACCGCAGGAGCTGCTGGGGCGGATCTGGCGGCGGAGTACACTCAACCACCGCGGCTTCTGGTGCCTGCTGGATCGTATCTTCTGGCATGGGCTTTTCACCTCCCCTTTGCAAGCGATTGCAAATCGGCCAATCTGTAAGCTTGGCCTCGTACATGGATCACCCACGGGTCCTCGGCAGTTGGAAGTGCATGCCGTCCGGGGTATTCCAATTCCCGCCCCACTCGAATCCTGCGTCGGTGAAGCACTTCACGAACCCGGCTGAAAAGGTGGGCTTGGCGCCATACGGGTTCGACGCAGCGTTGAAGTCGACGGCCAGGCCCCAGGAGTGCACGGACATCCCGCCGCCACCAGTCATGCGCCGGATGTTCACGCAGCCATCGTAGGTCTTCAGCTCCTTGGCAAGTCCACCGTCTACCAGGGCCTTAAACGCCCGACGCAGCGGAACTTCCATCATCTTGTGGCCGTAGATCTTGCACGACCAGTGGGAGCCATCATAGGACCTCACATGGCCGAACGAGGGCGCGAACTCGGAGAAGTTCATAACCTTCAGGTATGGCGCCGGGTCGGTTGGGGACCCAAACAACTGTGTCAACTGGCTCTGGCGGATGATCCCGGTCGGCTCCTCTTGGCCATCGTCCTTCACCGGCTCATTGAAGAGCTTCGTCCAGGTCAGCGGCCCGACTTCCCCATCGGCGTCGAGGCCCTGATCCTCCTGGAACGCCATCACCATAGCCTCGGTCTGAGGACCGAACTCACCGTCAGTCTCGATCTGCTCCTCGAAGATGTCGTTCAGGGCAGCCTGCACCTTCTGCACGTCCGACCCAGACGACCCAACTTTCAAGATTCTCATAACTACCTCCAAATACCAAACAGCTTGTCGATCAGCCACCTACAGCATACGTGCCAGCACGCTACTAACCTGGACTCTGGCATGTCGCTTATCTCGTGGAATATCCTACTGCGTAGGAACCTTGCTGTGACAGCTGGCCTCAGCGACTTGAAGTTCGGATCACTCCTCCAGGCTCGGTAGGACCGATTCACAATCGCCAACACCTCCCTCTTCTGCTCCCTTGTCAGGTAGACCCCATCGCATTACCTCCCCGGTGGAGCCGGAATGCACCCTCTCGCCCTTGTCGGAGGACATGAGGCTCCATTGTCGATTATTTCAAATTCCTCTGAGACGTATTGCACCAGGACCGGCCGAACTCCGTACAGGAAGTACGAGATCGAGTAGATCACCATCGCCCTCTTGCTGACGAAGTACGGGTTATCGTTCACGACGAAGGTCGACTCGACCAGTCCAGCTCCTCTCTTCCAGGTTGACGCCACCGTGCTCGAATCCAGCACCTCGAGTTGCCCATCATCGGTGACCCTAACCAGCGTCCTCACGACCGTGCCGGGATCGTCGACGAACTTGATGTAGTCCATTCTCATCAACACGATCCCACCGATCGGAACCTTCTTGTCCGTGTTCATTACCCGGATCGGCGGTGTCCCGGTAAACACCACCGTCTTGAACGGGTAGAACATGATGAACAGATACAGCCCGAACAGTGACACGAACAGAGCGATGGCAAGCAGTACCAACGACTTAATCACCCACAGCGATTGTGGACTCAGTCCCATATACGAGAACCTCGAGAGGCACTGGTTCACGTATGGGCAGGCTCCAACGTCCTTCTCTGGCTCTTGGGCCTCCGCCGCCTCCACAGTCTCTGCCTCAACCACCCTTACGGCATCCATCACCGTCTCCTCTCGAGGGCGTCAATCCTCCGACGCAGCTCCCGATAGTCCTCTTCGTGTTGTGTTCGCCACTGCTCGAAACCATCGAGCCTCACAAGCACAGCGGCATGGGTTGAGCACGGGATCAACTTGCCGATCATGTCAGTCGTGATGTCACACGTGTCACACCTGACCTCCTTCCCTGGAGGTGCGGCAGTCGGTTGCGCTATCTTCATCTTGACGAACACGAAGTACGCAACCGCGAAGATCACAAACCCAAGTGCCACGATAGCGCCGAACGACGCCATAAAGTAAGGATTCATGTACCAGCTCGTGGCGCTCGGCAGTTGCAACAACGCGGCAGTTCCTGGGTTCATTGCCTCCCCCTCCGTCCGATTCTCTGGATATCACTTCCTTGCTCCACCCTGCTCAATCTGATGTTTCCGCTCGGCGATCCACCCTTGCAGAATCCCCTTGATCTCAGCCTGGACTGTTCGGTTCTCAAGGGTCATCTGTCGGTGGTTCTGCACGGTGTCGTTCAGCCCCTTGAGCGTCGAGGTGATGTTAGCATCGCCGGACAGGATCAGTTCCTTGACCTCTCGCTCGAAGAGCTGCTGTCTGTTTACTTCTCTCGCAAGGTTCCAGGTCGTAATCACCAGCACCACGAGCAGCACCCCGCTCACAAGACTGGTCACCTTCCAGAAGGTCACCCACGAGGGTAGGTCCTTGCATGGTGGGCACGGAAACGCCTTCAACAGGCATGGCAGGGTTGGCAGTTGGACCTGCTGGGTGGGTGCCGCATCTCCGTTCTCTACCTGTTCCTTCCTCTCATACATCGCCTCTCTCCTTCATCCACCGGCCGACCCAATCTTCGATCGACGTTACCTGCCCTTTTTCTATCAGACCACGGTGACGCCTCCCAGACTTCACTACCTTCTTCAGCACCCGCTCCCTCCAAAGGTCAGTCTGTCCCGGCGCGTTACAGTTCATGATGAACCTCTGGGCGAGGTCGTCGCCACCTACTATGTAGGTTGCCAGCGTTCGGTTGAATATAATGTCATTCCTCCACATCGGATAGCCGCGCTTCTCTCCGTGGTGGTACAGCGGCTTGCCGGGCCATATCCAGACCCTCTTCCCAAGGACTGCCAAGGCAAAATTGGTGAAATTCTCGCCGCCTCCCCACGATCCCAGACCGACCGGCCATCCTCCGATCAGATCAAAGATCTGTCGGTGCATCATCATACCACAGGACGACATACATGGCACCTGGTACGGAATCCGATACGGTCCAGCAGGCTCCCGGTAGTCGTCGAACGTGTAGTGCAGCTTCCCGAGGCTCAGATCAACATCGAGACGGTAGATCAGCTTGCGCCACTCGAGAATCTTGTACGTCAGTGGCAGGTGCAGGGTCCCATCAAGCCTCTTCCACTCCCTACGGTAGAACTCGAACATACTCCGCACGGCATCTCTGCCGGGGACCACGTGCCCATCTACAAACAGGAGAACCTCGCCGGTCGCTTTCGAGACGGCGTAATTCTTGGCCTGCCAGTGCGAGGCCCGATCACCATACTCGATCGACTTGAGCCACTGATTCCCCTCGGCCGCTGCGTCAATCCGTCTCCTCCCATCGTCTGGGACTATGCCACGGACCTTGAATTCGTGGCAGCTATTATCGACGGCCAGGATCTCGAAGTCCAAGCCGCGTAATTCCTCAGCCATTGAGCGGATGGTGAACAGCACTTGCGGGTGCTCGTTCACATATGGCATGATCACGCTTAACTCAGCCACGGTCTCACCCACTCGTCAATCTTGATAACCTGCTTCTCGTGAATCTCTCGGGCGTGCTCGACGATCGACCTGTTGCTGAGCACCTCCTCGGCGATGGCAGCCAGTACTTCCCTGCTCCCATCGACATGCTGAATCTTCTCCAGCAGGAAGTCCCTCCCGCCATAGCAGTACGCGGCGATCATCTCATCACGAATCCAGCCGTCGAAGTTCCAGTTGTACCCTCGCTCGGCTCCGTGATGGAAGAGGCAGCCGTTCGGCCATATCCACCTCTTCAGTCCGATCACCGCCCCGGCGAAGTTAAAGAACGGCTCTCCACCACCGTAGATCCCGATCTCTTCGGGCCACCCGCCGAGTTTGTCGTAAAAGTCGCGGTGCCACAGGGACCCGCAGGTCGTCATGCACGGCACCTCGAAGACGGCGGTGTTCTGTTCCGGGAACGGCACGAACTGATAGGAGTACGCGTTTATCTCAGGCTTCGCTACGAGGCCGTAGATCAACCGGCGCCACTCCAGGATCTGGTATCCGATCGGCATGTGCAGAGTCCCATGCAGCTCCTTCCAGGCCAGCTCGTAATACTTGAACATTTCGTACAGGCTGTCCCGGCTCGGTATCACGTGAGCATCCGGGAACCACAGGAACTCTCCCCTCGCCTCCCTCACCCCGAGGTTCTTTGCCTGCCAATGACTCAATTTGGTATCATACTCTAAGTGCCTTAACCACGGGTTGCCCTCCACAGCGGCCTTTACCGCTCTGGCTCCACCATCCTGCTTGCGTCCTTGGGCCTCGACCTCGGCGCAGTAGTTGTTGATCGCGATGATCTCAAAGTCTACCCTTCCCAACAACTCCTCTGCTATCGCCCGGATGGTGAAGACGAGCTGTGGATATTCATTGCAATACGCCATGATCACACTAAGCATTTCCTTTTCTCCCATCGCCGTTTCTGGGACTCGCTCATTTTCTGTCGGGTTTCAGACGACGCTTTGGTTCCAAGTGTTTTTCTTGCTGCAGCAGCCCCAGCAGCAGCTCTTCGTTCCTTCAATTCCTGGTAATCTGGCCTTTCCTTCAACTTTTCCTGGAGCTTCTCGGCATTGCTCCTCGATACTTCACGAGCTTTCTCTGGGTTTGCCTCCCGCCACCTTCTTAGGGCCTCAGAACCGAGATTCCCGTGAAAACTCTTGTGCCGGGTCTCTGTCCATTTCTCCAAGTTCTCAGGAGAGTCATTCAACTTATTCTCATCTTTGTGATGGACAATCTCCCCTGGTTTAACCGGATCGTCTGGATGGTGTTCGTTCCAGACCGCGTTCCGGCTCTTGCTCTTCCGTGACACAGCCACGATACCTCCTCGAGTGCCAGATGCGGCCACTACGTCCTTTTCCCATCTCAGCCTCCTCACGCCTTCGTCTTGAAGCCACGTGCTTCGAGCAGCGTGGCCTTGAACATCGGAAACTCGGCGACCATGATCGGGTTGAACCTGGCGACGTACTCGATCCGCACGGATGCGAAATGCACGACGATGCAGTCCACCGTCTTGACCTGGCGGCCGGACAGTTGCTGCCTCAGCCACTCGATCTCCTGGTACAAAGCCGACGAGCGTTTCAGCAGCCCATAGTAGTCGACCGCGAAGGACACCTCCGAGTCGAAGCTCGGTCCTACCAGCTTCCCAAACCCGGTCCTCGACAACTTCCCCGGACGCACCGGCAAGGTCTCTCTTCGGCCGATCACCCCTGCAACGATTGCTGGCGCCAGGACTGTCGCTTCAAAGTCCTTCATGTAGTCAGCCAGGCGCTGCTCGTCCAGGTTCAACATGATCAATTCCCTCGCGGCTTGTGGCATGGCTCACCCCTCCAGGACCCTCTCGATCTCCCCGGCGACGTATGACGGCGTGAACTCATTGAAGCACTCACGCTCAAAGTTCCCTTCACACGGGTTCGGATGGTAGCAAGGCCCACACGGTGGATATTTGCACAGGTTCACGTGCTCTTCGTAACCGTTCCATTCCGGCCGGGCGAAGCCTCCGTAGAGCACGATGGCTGGTGTCCCCATGGCACGAGCGATGTGGCTTATTCCACCCTCGGCACAGACCACGAGTCGCAGGCTGGCTATGTGCTCCACCAACCCGATCGTGGTGTCAAAGGCCGGGATTGGCTCCACCCGATTGCCAGACAGGCACGGGTACATATCACACAGGCTCTGGAACCAGGGCCACACCTTCTTGTTGTACCAGTGCCCCTTGTGATGCACCTGCACTCCGACCCCTGACCGCTCGCCGACAGGCTTCCAACTCCTGCTCAGGTAGATCTCAGGCTTCAGTGCTGGCGGAGGCGTGTCCAGGCCGTACGCGTCGCAGACGATCTTCCAGTCTGCGTGGATGTGGTGCCGGTCCGGATGCTTGGCATGAATCGGGTCGTCGTACCCCAGGAACACTCCAACGTCTTCTCTACCGATGTGCGCCACAAACGGGTTGAACTTCAACAGCTCCGGATAGTTCGTGTTCACAGTGATCTGCGTGTCAGGGTACGTCTCCTTGATCACCCGCAGGGTCGGCGTGACAAACAGCAAGTCTCCAAGGCCGTTGAAACTCTTGATCACCACGTCCACGGCTTGATCTCCATCTTCTCGAGCATGGGCACGCAAGCGTTGAAGATTACTTCCAGCTCCTCGGGCGTGAGGACATTGAACCCGAACCCGACCTTCGGCTCCCTCCAGACTGCCTTGATGGGCTCGTACAGCTCGGTGCCAATCAGGGCATCCGGCAGGTCTGTGAACTTAACGATGTCGCTCCCGGAGTCGAACAGATCCTCGGTCACCCGGCACCACAGCTCTCCGTACCACCGGAACGCATCCACCCGCGAGGAACCTCCGCACTTCATGACAATCTCGGGGTGCCGTTCCAGGATCAGCGCAGCAGCTGCATCGACCGGGTGCCGGACTATGCCGATGGCCTTGACCCTGTTCTGGGTCAGGAACGGCGAGTGCAGGCTGGCGTTCCCACGGAACAGGACCCACCTCCGGTTCTTCATGCGGATCACCCGGAGCAAGTTCTCAGCCACAGTAGCCTCGAGATCGAGAACTACTCCACCAGACGCCTGCATGAACGGCTCCCTCCCCTCATGCCTGGGCAGGGCGTTCACGTCGTAGTTCCATCCAAAGATGTGCTCGGCGTCACAGGCGTGAACTCCCCCGAGTGCGTGGTAGATTGCTACGGTCCCATGACCACTACCCGGCGTCACGATCAGCCGGTTCTTTAGAGCGGCTTTCTTAATCATGGTTTGATCCCCTCAACTCTGAAATCCCGCCATCCACAGCCGTGCAGTTGTCCCTCGCCGACATGCACTACCTTGAACCCAATGGCGGCTACCTCTTTGGCACAGACAGGCCCGGTCCAGCCGGACTTGTGCTGCATCAGTTCCCCGTACTCGGGGTTGACCCGATTCCGGTACGGGTAGAACGCCTCGATCAGCCAGTCGATGTTGTCCTTCCCCTCTCTCCCCTCTTGATACCAACGGAAACAGCCGAGGACGCAGGGACCCTCAACGATGATCTTACCTCCCGTCCGAAGCAACTGGAACTGCCACCTCAAGAAGTCCCTCGCATCCTCCAGGAAGAAGTGCTCGATCACGTGCGACGACATGATCTCAGCAAAGTAGTCGTGCGGCAGCAGCTCAACGATGTTCTCTATCATCATGACCACGTCGGTCTGCAGGTGCCTGTCCCATTCCTGGATACCGCAGTACACCTTGGCATCCAGGTTGATATGCTCCTCCTTCGGGGCAATCCCACACCCAAGGTTGAGCTTCGGGGTTGTCTGACACTTCTTAACGATAGGACACTCCCCTCCGCTATACTCCGCCCGACGACAGACCTCACAGACTGGCGTAACTACCATGTCACTGCTCCCCTGATGATCGGCAGGTAGACATCATAGTACAGCCGATCCATGTTGTACGCCTTGCGGCAGAAGGTGCGATGCAGTAGTCCCTCGTTCCTCTGCATCCGATAGCGGATCACGTCGGCGATGCCCTGAAAGTAATTCTCCTCATTCTCGACGTGGTGGTTGCGGCGGTAGGAGCCGAAGTCGAAATACAGCGTCGTCCAGCCGGAGATCTCCATCTGCATGTCGAGGGACTTGTTCAGGACCATCAGCGCACCAGAGGAGAGGGACACCTCCGGGACTACAAGCCCGAAGCTCTCTTCCTGCGTCGGGAAGATGAAGAGATTGCTGAGGGTCATTAGCTCTCGTAGGAGGCGCTTGGGTAACCCGGTATCATACTGTGGGGAGCGCCAGTTGGAAGTGAAGATCACCTCTTCTCCGGGAACCAGGCCGTTGCGACGGGCAATCTTTAAGAAGTGCTCGACATCCTGCTTCTCCTGGGTCCCGGTCGCCCACTGGTTCGCGATTACCAGGCAGACAGAGTTCCCACGCTGCTTGATCTTCGAGAAGATCAGGATCACGTCGTCGACTCCCTTGGCACGGAGCCGATCGACTGAGGCCGGAAACACCTGAACGTAGTCGGAGTGCAAGGCCATCGGATACTCGTCGATGAAGTCCCACGCCTCCTGGCTGAAGTCCATCCACGAGCGGATGTCCTTGATGTGTGGGATCACCTCGACATGGGCCAGCTCTCCACGGAAGTTCTCGGCTACTCTCAGGGCGTCGGTCTTGTTTGGGAACACGAGCCGATGGTGCGGGCCGTACTTGCGGATCTCCCACCAGTCGTTGAGGGACGACGGCACGCTGTGAATCCAGTGCAGCCATCGGACGTCCTTGAGTTCCGGGTTCGGAGACGCCTCTTGTATCCCGAGAGCGTAGGGCAGGTTCCACCCGGTGAATACCAGATCATGGGACCAGATCATGTCGTACAGTGGTCCCTCGGAAAGGAGCATCTCCTTCATCCGGGACACGGTATCGGCATGCTCTGGCGTGAGGTCGGTCTTAGAGTGGTAGTCTTTGAGGTGGGCAAACGGGACAAGTGGCTGGAGCCGGGCTCCCTCAATCTCCTCGCCATGATACTGCTCATTCACGAAGACGCTTACCTCGTGGCCCTGCCGCGAGAGCATCTTCACCTGGTCTTTGACGATTCCGGTCAGGGAGTAGCCGGAATGAAACTCTTGGAAGTTTGTCAGGATCGCAAAACGCATTTTTCTCCTCCTTTCATCAGCGCTTCCGCCTCAACGGGCGCTGCTATGAAATTAACCACAGCATCAGCATGCCCTTTCCTACCCCTCATGTCAAGCAATTTGCAAGCGATTGCAAAAATTTAGCGTATCACAGGGAACACACGACGGCCCATTTGGGCCTGCTGCCGCCACCGCGGATGCGGGACCGGGTAAATCCTGTTCGGCGGGATTACGGCAGGCCTTGCAGTTCTCTTTGATTTGGGAAAGGGCCTCCCGGCTCATCTTTTTCATGACCCAGAAGGTCAGTCCGGGCGTGCCGCAGGCCGCCAGCACAATGGAAAAAAGCTGCGCCACCGTCAAAACTTCCTGGCTCATGGCTGCCTCTCACCTCCCTTGAGTTTCATTCAGCCCACCACCGGAAACTTCCTTTTCCCAAAATGACTTTGCCACCTGACCTGGGGTTGCGGCACCGGGAAGATTCGCCGGGGCGGAGGGGCCACACCGTAAGCGACCATGAGACCGCCGGCGTTTACCTGCACCTCTCCGATTTCGGCAAAGAGTCCGTACGCGGCCATGAAACCGGCGGCGTCCACCCGGACAAAGGCATCCTGGTCCGTATAGGCAACCTGGGCTCCCGCCGTCTCCACCCGGACCTCGGTCATGGGGTAGGAGTAGGTACCGCTGCGGATGGCGTCGATCTCCTTGGCCGTCAGTAACTCGTTGAAAACCACCACTTCGTCCAACAGGCCGTCGTGGCAGTAGGAAGCGTCGCCATCGTGCCGGGCGCCGATGGTGAAGTCGGCGTCCTCCACGTGCAATGGGTTGGCGAAGGTCTTGAAATACTCGGTCACCGTGGAGTTCGAGGCCCGGAAGACCCTGATGTAGGCCGTCCGGTTGACCCCATCGAGGCTGACGCCGACGTGGTACCATTCGCTATTGTCGGTAAAGTATCCTGTGTCTATGATCTCGGCGCTGTCACCGTTGTTGTAGCCGCAATAGAGCTTCAGCGTGACCACATCACGCACAATCGCGAAAGAGCGCCGACCGTTGGTGTCGTACTTGGCAACGAGATACCCGGAGCTGATGTAGCTCTCGGGCTTTATCCAGAAACACACCGCAATTTTCTTAACGGCATCCCCGCTCTTCAGCGGGAAGCCGACGTCGAGCTGGCTGTCCGGACGACTACCCCATTCGGCATTATCCTTCTCGAAGTCGGCGGCATAGGAGCCTTCCTTCTTGTCAGCCGAGGTGAAACCGACCGTGTTGTGATCGGTCAGGTGGTTCCCGCCCTTGCTGTCATCCAGGTTGTTTTCGAACCGGTACAGGGCCTTGACCCTGGGATCGGCGGAGAAGTCATTAGCCATGTCAGTTCACCGCCTGCAGGGCCAACTTGGCATTGTTGACCGCCTCCACTGTCCAGTTGCCCCCCGCCGGATTCTGGTTCAGGGTGTACTTGCGGATCAGGGAAGAGACCGGCAGGTCGATGGGGTCCGAGAGATAATCCGTGTCGTCGATGCGCACCCCCAGCTTCAGGCGATCCGGATCAATGAAGGCTCCCTTGAGACAGAACGCCTGCACCTGGATGGCCTTCACCGTCAGGGCCTCGGCGGGCAGATTCTCCACGTCAAAGTGCTCTTTTTCGTCTGGCGTGCTGGTTTTGATGTAGTCAGCGCCGCTGGGGGGCACCTCATCGATGGCCGCATAGTGAGCGCCTGAAGGAGTGACGTCCCATTCATTGGTAGGCCCGTCGGCGGTTGGCTTCAGGAGCTTCACCTTGAGGCCATTGGGCCAGGAGTTGTTGACCGAACCAGAAGGATCGTTGACGATTATGTCATCCATGTAACACTGCATCCCGACTCCGGCCTCGAGATACCACTGCACCTTGTCAATGCTGGGAGCCGTCCCCGGCTTGGTGTCACCGCTGTAAATCCCTTCCGGCACCCCGTCCACCCGCAGTTCCACCACCCCGTCGGAGTCGGCCACCTTGATATGCAGCTCCACCACGTACCAGACCCCCACCTGGAAGATGGTGCTGCTGGTGATGATCTTGGTGGCCCGGTTTCCCAGCCAGACATTCAATTTCCGCTCCGAGTCAAAATCCGTGCAGACGATGATATCCAGCCCGGCATTACCCAGAGCCCGAAAGTGCTCGTAATTGGCGGTATAGTAGTTGCTCACATAGAAGGCATACTGGACATACAACTCATCCTTGTCCGGAATGGAAAACCAAAACCCCTGGCCGTTGTAGTTCTGCCAGGAGTAGTCCCCGCCCCGCTTATAGGTGCTGGAGATCATCACATAACCGTCGGTACCGTCCGGCTCATTGGCACTGTTCCATTCCGCTCCGAAAAGAATCAGCATACTCATGGGCTTGCTCCTCAGGCAAACTGCTCGGCCTTGACGGTAATCGCGAACGTCCCGGCCTGCGATAAATCGTGATTGATAATCCTAACCCGCAGCTTTCGCTCAGTCCCGGAATCGTGAACCCAGAAGGGCAGCCAGTCCTCGAAAGGGTCGCTGCCGGGGATGACGCCTTCCACCTTGTAAAGCAGGGTGGAAAAGGCGGCGTCGGCATAAAGGTGGACGTCGTAGACATTGGCGGGGAGGCCGGAGGTCTCCTCGATCCTGAAGTAGTGCACCAGGCCCCGGTTCACGAAGTTCTCGAAGGTCAGGTCCGCCTGGCTGTTGGCCGGGCAGGGAATATTGCTCTGGGTAAAGGTTTTCTCCTGGGTACCGACGCCGTAGACCTCTTCGAAATACCCCAGGAGAAAGACTCTCAAGTTGGCAGTGTCAGGTCCGGAGGCGAACACGAAGAACTCCACGGTATTCGCATCCCCCAGGGGCACCACCAGGTCAGCGGGCTTTTGCTCGCCGTCGGACTCGTCGGACCAGACGGTAAAAGCCGTCGCCGGACTGAAGACGCCGCCGCCCTTCTTGAAGAGCACTTTGGTATTGACGCCGGGGGCGGAGTCGTTAAAGAAAACCCGGAGCACCACGGCGTTGACACCAAACTGGGGGCTGCCAAGGTAGCCGCTCAGGTCAACGGGCTCGTAGTCGATGGAGGAGCCCCTGGCAGTATCCGTGCGCACCTCGGGCGGGTTCTCCAGGGGGACAAACTTGGTGAACTGCTGGGCCGCCAGAGACAGGTTCACCTCCCCTAACACGCTCCAGGAAGCGCCGCCGTCTTCGGAATATTCCCAACGCCCGGTGTCCCGGTTGAACTTGAGAGCGGCGTTGGGATCGTCGCCGTTTTCCACCTCGATACCGGCCCTGCCCGCGGGAGACCCGGCGGCGTCCCGGTCGATGGTAAAGGTATCGGCGGTGGTGCCGAGATCGGTGTTCTGGGTGTGTCCCCCACCTCCGCCGCCCCCGGTCCCGGCGATGGCCGCGGTGCGCTTGTCCGACACCGTATCGATGGCGCCGGAGGCCGTGGCCACGACATACAGGGGAACCCGGCCGCTGGTGAAGCCGGTAGCATTGGCGCTCACCAGGCCATCGGCTGGGTCAACCTCGACGTAATTGGTGGCGTTATCGGCAAGGGTCACCTGGCCCGCCGGGGTGTCGGTGATGACACTGTCGTTCCTGACCTTGCCCGCCTTATACTTGAAATTTAGCCCACTATGGGGCAGGTCCTGGGCATAGTAGCCCGAAAAGACGTCCTGACCGGCCTCGATCTCCTCCAGGCGGTCCGCCACCTTGGTGAAGGTCTTGGATTTGGCCGCCGAGGTGAGCATGTCGGCGTAATCGTCGCCGTCGAACAGGACTGCTACTCCGGTATAAAGCTGCTTGTTCGAGACCTGGTGGGTGCTGGCGTCCCAGTAAAAACTCCGGAGGGTGTTGTCTTTCACCGTGTCGCTGAGGGCCGGGGCGCCGCCGCCATCGAGATAAACATAGTAGGTGCTGGTGGCTCGGCCCGCCAGGGACAGGGTGGTGGCGGTGGCCTTGTAGAGAAAGGCGGTGCCGGACCAGTAGGCCCCGGCAGCGACGCCCAGATTGTAATTAGGGCCGGTGAGCGTCCCCTCGTCGAAATCATAGGACCCGATGCCGATGAGGCCCTTGCGGTCGAAGATCTCCTTGAGGCCCGTGGGCACCGACAAGTCACCCCCAGCCTGGCCGGTCAACTGGCTGATGATCAGGTTAAGGTTTGACTCGATGACGGAGTAGTTGGAATTATGCTTGGCGATGTAGTCCGTCATCCCTACGATGAATTCTTTGAACAGGGTTATAGTGCTCATCAGTGCCACTCCACGATCTCGACGAGGCTGCCGTCAGCCCTAAATTTGCCCTGCACGCCGTAAGGCAGGGTACCGTAACCATAAGGGGCCACCAGGGTCCCCAACTCCCCGTAGGTCAGGGGCCGGATCATGTAGCCCCTCAGTTCCTTGCGGTTGATCTGGTACATGTCGTCCGTGAAGGACAGGTAAATGAAATGCACCGTGGAATTGAGGCACTTGGCGAGACCCGTGATCACCCACTTGCCGTTGTTGAGGCGGGATAGGGTCACCGCCCGACCCTGTTCGGCGTAGATCAGCTCCCGGTTGTTCGAAGCCACGGGGACGCAGCGCAGGACGTTTTCATCCCCCAAGTCCACGTCGCAGGCCCAGACCCAGTTCCCTGATGGGTCATAGAGCTCATAAAACGGGCTGGCGATGTTGCCGGTTCGCTGCCCGCGGGCATCCTCAATAGCCCAGTCGATGATCTTCCTGATGCTCATGCTGTGAACACCTTCCCTCCGTCCAGAATCAGGGTGGAGACCTCGCCCCGACTGATCCTCTTGGACATGCCGGTGATCACCACCTTGCGGCCGTCGGGCAGGCCGATGATGTCGCCGATCTCCAGGCGGGGGTCGTCAGTCACTGCGATCTTCCGGGGAGCCCCCAGGCACTTCTGCCAGATGAGCTCAGTCATGGCGATAATGTCCGCTTGGTCGTGGGTGCCGATGAAGTCGTTCTTGATGTCCAGGTTGTTCTCCAGCCAGTAGTCCAGGCCGTCCTCGATGGCCACGGACTGCTTCTCCAGGTAGGCGTAATCATAGGGCGTGCCCCAGACCTCGTACTGGGCGCTCCCCATGGACATCATGACCAGCATGATGCCGATCATGGCCTGGGCCTGGATGATCCGGCCCCAAGACAAAGTAACCCCCCAGGGCAAAGTAACGCCGGTGCCGGTTATCCCCACTTGCACCGGTTGACCACCAGGCAGCTTATCCGGGATCATTGCCGCGGCCAGGTACTCCGCCACCATCACCGTCGCCAGGATCGGCACCCAGACGCTGATATGCACGTCGATCCGGCCGTGGAACTCGTCCACCTGGACATAACTTTCAGTACCCACCGGCAGCAGTCCGGAGTTCACCGACTTGATCACTATCATGGAGGTGCCGGAAGCCCTTTGTTTATGGTCATCGGACCACCAGCACTCCAGGCGCTCGTGCATGGAGAAAAAGCCGGTGGTAACCTGGGCCGTGCCCAATTGCTGGTAGGGGCTGTCCACCCGCTCCAGTTTGGAGTCAAGAAAGGTAACGGTGACCTTGTTGATGTCGTCCTGGCTGCGCTCCGGAACGTTCAACTCCACGATGCGGTCACCGTCCTCATAGAGGCGAGCCGGTGGCCGGTGCAGGTTCTTGTTGATGTAGGAAAGCTTGCCCTCACCATCGAAATATGGCTGGTAGCAGACCACTTCCAAAAGAGAGGAAATTCCGTCCCAGGGCGACACCTGGGCCAGCTGGTTCACCTTGTGCTTGAACTGGCGGCCCAGGGTGAAGGGAATCCGCATCTCGTTTTTGGTGAGCCCCAGGAAGGTCTCGCATATGTCGTAAAGGGCGATGCCCAGGTCGGTGCCCACCGTGTATTCCTTGCTGGTCACCTTACGGCGCTTGTAAGCCTGGGTCTCTCCCCGGCCGAAGACCGTCACCCGGGAGGTCATCTTGGGGCCGCTCCGGGACTTGCTCCAGCCGATCTGCCCGTGGATTTGGCCGGTGAAGGTGACAACCCAGTCTGCCTCCGGGACGGTTTCATCTCCTTCCAACAGGCGAACGATAGCCCCATCCGCCAGGTGTCTCCGGTATTCCCCGAAGTCCGGATGGAAGAGCCCGCCGGGGTCCACCAGGGTAAAGGCGAACTGCCGGTCCGACCAGGAAAGATCGGAGGCATACGGAGTCAAGTCCACCGGGGACGGATCGGAGAGAACCCCTAGGGCGCTCACCACCTCTGAGATGGTTGCAACCGTGGGGTCCCAGGCGTAAATCTTATAGGCGGGCTGCCTGAGCCCTCCCTCGATCACCTTCTGCATGGCAGGCGAGATGTTACGCATCCACTGTCCCCACGATCCGGAACTGAAAAACAACTTCCAGGGAGATCAGCCCGGCCTTGAGAGCCAGCAGGTCGAAGGTCAGGATGTCCTGGCCGCCGACGCTGACGCCTTCGATTTGGATTTTGTAGCCCTGCGTGGTCCTGTCCTTGGGCCACCAGGTGACATAGTCGCCGTCCGGCGGGTTCACGAAGTATTCATATAGCCTGCGCAGCATATAAGCTGTCATCCGGGAGGTGGTCTCCGACCCTCTCCAGTATTCCTTCACCGGCTTGTCCGGGAGGTAGCCAGGCCACTGGGCCACCTGCGCCCAGGAAAGCGTCGGCTCCACCTTCACCTGGGGCCGATCCGTCATGGGCGTGGAATCGAAGTTCTCCCAGCGGTCCGGGTTGTCCTCGTAGATCAGAGGCGGCAGAAGATCACCGGGGTAGTGCAGCTCCCGTAGGGCGTTCTCGCCCTCGTTTTCCGGATACAGATAGAGGTCCACCGCTTCCTCGAAGCTCTCCGGGGCTGCCAGGATGTTGAAAGTCGTTTCCGAAGTCAGGGTGGTCACAGGGTCTCCTCCACGGTGGTCTCCAGTTTCAGGGTCTCCTCACAGGCCCCGTTCGGGGCCTGATATTGGAAACAGACCCGGCCGTTCAATTCGGTGCCAGAAAAAGGCGTGATTAGGCGGCCCTCTACCGGTTCCGCCAGCTCGCCGTTGACGGTATAAGGGGTCACCCCTTCTCCCGCCTCCCCGATGAGGTGGGCCACCAGGACCACGCGTTTTCCCGCCCTGAGCGAGGTCACGGGCACCGGCTGGGTAAGTTGGGCCGGGGTGACCATCGGATAATAAAACTCCAACTGGTGTTGGCAGGCCCCGTCTTCCGCATCGGGCCGGGACCGCAAGACCACCACCTGTTTACGTTTAGTGTCGAAGGCGATGGCATAGCCGGTGGATGATACCTCTGGCTTATTGACCTTGGAGATCATCTCCCAGCGGGGAATCCGATAATCCGCCTTCAAGATCACCCCGTCTTTGGTGATGATCCAGCAGTAGTTCCGGGACTCGTAGGCCAAGTAGCCTAAGACGTTGGGGAGCCTGAGTTGGGCGAAGCGCTCTGGGGTGGCCGAGATGTTGCGCCAGCAATCCAAAGTCCAGGAACTCACGGCGGCCAGGATGTTGTCCGCCCGGTTAACGATGGCGTAGCCGTAGATGGACTTGGGATTCCAGGTATAAGGATCGACCGACCAGCCTCCGTCAACCGGCTCGGCATTGCGCCAGGAGATTTCCCGGATCGCTGTCTCGGAGCGGCGGCAGGCGTAGATTTTCCCGTAACTCCCCATGGTGGCTCCACCGGTCCAGGCCGCGCCCCAGATGCCGATAAAAGTGTCCGGGGCCCGGCTCAGCACCTGGTCGGCATTGGTCCACTGGCCGGTCCCGGCATCGAATTCATAGCGTCGGGCATCCCAGCCCGGCCAATAGGTGGTCGTCAAAATGACGTGGGCGATCAGTTTGTCGGCCCCCGGCTCGTAGAAAAAGTTTGCCAGGCTCGAAGTCGTCTGGGTGTAGTGCCGGGGGCAGGTGACCAGGTTGCCGTTATAAATCAGCCCGTCAGGACCCCAGAGCGGCGGCGTATGCTGATAGCACTTCTTATAGTCGATGTACCCCAGGCAATTGGGGACAGTCTTCATCAACCAAAGGCTCATCAGTTGAGCACCACCCAGGTTCTCAGCTTGCACTGACCCACGGCGTTGTCATCAGGGCCGAAGTAAAGGTTCCAGGCATAGCCGTCCCGGTCGGTCTGGCTCACGTACTTGTCGAGGTAGCCCAGGGGAGCATCTGCACCGGGGAGAACCGGAGGACCATGCGGGTCTCCATAAACCGGACTCACGCCTTCCAAGGCCCAATGCACCCACCAGCCCGGGCAAGGCTCTCCTTCCTGGCCGGTGAGCCGCACCTTGACGGTGTTGCCCTTGAGGCCGTAGACCTGGGCCGGCTCGAAAACCGGGTTCGACAGGACATAAGGCCAGGCTTCCCGGCAGTAGACCCGGGTCTTGTGGTCCGTCCCGATGGCGACTATGACATGAAAGGCGCTGTCATACGCGGCCACCCGGTGGGGGTCGATCCGGCCGGACTCGATCACCTTCAGGCCGAAGAGGTAGTCCATGATCTTGACCTTGCCGTTGTTGGTGCAGATGCCGGCCACCTGGCCTTCCTGCACCCAGGCGATGGTTTTGAAATACTCCCCGGCATTGTGGGTGACCGAACCTATAAGCGCTCCGGTCTTGAGGTCGTAGACCCCCAGGACATTGGCGTTTTGCGGCCGCACATACCGCTGGTTCAGATCGTCGATAAAGGCGCCCACGATGCTGCTGGGGGCCAGGCCGTAAGGAATCACCCAGTTTGGGTTTAGAACCTCGTTGGGGTTTGGCAACTGGTCGATCTCGTAGGCCCCGTAGACATAGCCGCTGCCGTTGTAAAAGCTGGTATAGCCGCCGACTCGCGGGAGTGGCGTATAGCCCCCGGATGGAGTAGCATAGCCGACCTTCGTGCCGTCCCGGAAGACCCGGGCCCACTCCCACAGGCAGGCGCAGAAGAAGGCGTCCCACGGGGTCACGTAAATCATCTGGGTCCAGTTGGAGGACCCGGCACCCCCGGGGATGACCAGCTTCGTGCTTTCGAAGGTCTTCTCGTACACAGCTATCCTTCAGGCCAGCGGAAATTGGTGATGTGGTCCCAGGAATAGCGCCGAATGCAGACCTTGTCATCCTGGTTCCCACCCAGGCAGTAGATGCCGTTATCATCCTCGTCCAGATAGAGGCAGACGTGATTGCCGCCGGGACGGGTCATGACCACCACGCACCCCAGGCATTGCTCGCCTTCTCCCAGCTCTTTCCCCCACTGACGCCAATCTGCCGCCGCGGCGCTCCGGGGGCTTTTGATTCCCGCCCGTTCCAGCCAGGCGCACATGGTGGAGGAACACCAGGGGGTGGCGTCATCTTTGGCCTTGAGGCTGGTATACTGATGATAGGCCACGATGTCCGGATTGTTTCCAGCCCCTGGCACCTCTTCTACCCCACGCCCCAGGTCTTGTAAGGCTTCCAACAGCCACGGCGGATAGCTTTGCATGGTTCCTCCTCGCTTACTCTACGGTCTTGACCGTCACCCGGTCCCAGAGGCCGGAGGGTTGCCCGACCTTACATTCCCCGACCTTGTAATGCATACCAACCCGGATCACCGGGGTGTGGAGCGGGCCCAGGTAGATGTTGGTGGCTCGTTTCGAGGCGTCCGTCTTCTTGCGCGGCCAGCGAAGCGTCCCCACTGCCGGCCAGGGACCCATTCCAGGGCGGGGATCGATGGCTTGCAGGAACCAGTAGACCGCCTGTCCCACCGTGGTGCCAATGAAGGTCAGGACGCCGCCACCCCGGACCCGGGCCACGAACGGGGCTTTCAGCCTATTCTCCACGGTTCATCTCCCGCAGTTCAGTTTCGGCCTCGGCTTTCAGGCCTTCCAGGTAAGCGATCTGGAACCTGGCGCGCCAGACCCGCTCTTGCAGGAAGTCCCGGCGCAGTTGCTTGGTCATTTCCTGGAATTGCTGGTTGACCAGGCGCAGGCCGCCATTTTCTTCCAGGAGGTCTTCCAGAAGCTGCTCAAGCTGCTCTTCCATTACGTCTCCTTACGACAACAGTCCGAGGCCCTGCTGTCTGGTCTCCAACTGGCCCAGGCGGGTCTGGAGGTTGGCGATCACCGACATCGCTGTCTTGAACTCGTCGGCGGTGGTAAAGCCCCAGCCGGTGTTCTGAATGGGTGCAGCGATGTCGTAATCAGCCACACCGGGGCCGACGAAAGTCAATGTCGTAAGCTGGCCGGTAAGGGCCGCGGGCTTAACCACCGGGTTGGCCCCGAAGAAGCCCATTTTGTTCCCGAGAACCTTCAGCATCACGGTCAAGGCGTTATCGTTCGTGCCCGCAGCCCCAGCGGGACAGCCGTAAACCTCCACTCCGCTTTCACCAGTGCCGGTGGACACGCCTGGTTGCAGTTTCAGGGTGCCCCCGGCCTTATTAGTGGCCCCCGGAGCCGCGCCGCCCGCCTGCACCAGGAAGTTGAAACCCGGGGTATCGGCGGTCAGGCGGCGGTCCTGCTTGATGGACCGGTCGGCCAAGTCGCCGTCGAAGGTGATGGGACCGGTGAACTGGCCGCCCAGCTTGTCCATCTTGCCGACCGACAGGATGGTGTAGGCGTTGTCGACATAATGCCGCGGGACCAGGTGGTCGGTGCTCGTCGGGTCCAATCCCGCCTGGGCCAGGGGCAGGGCTGCAAAAGTCTTGACGCCGGTGATGGTCTCGTTATTGGCGATGCCCACCTTGGCAGCCAGGCCGTCAGAGACGAACTTTTTGCGAACCAGCTGGTTATCCAGGGTGGGGTCCGAGCCGGCCTCGGGGATGGTGATAAAAGTCTTTTTGCCTTCGATGGACTGCTCGCCCGCCTTGGTCACCAAGCCCGCCGCATCCGGGGTTGCCGGGGTCCAGGCGCCGGCCGCCCTGACAAAGACTTGGCCGTCCTGACCACCTATGAATGCCGCCGAACTATGTTTGTGGCCCGGGTCCACCTGCTGGGGATTGGTCAGCTTGTAAGTGAGCGACTCGGGATCAGCGGAGTTCTTGACGCCGACGTAGTTCTCCACCGCGTTGAACCACCAGGCCTCCAACTCGGTGACCCCATCCACCCAAGCGGTCTTGTTATCCGGATATGCCATGGTTAGTCCTGCACCACCTTGACGTTCTGACCATACTTGTCGGCCAGGGCGTGGATTTGCGGCCATTCATTGATCCGGGCCGTCTCCAAAACGTGACCGGTTAGATCATCGGTGACAGTGGCCAGCCCATCTTTCACCTTGATCGAGTAGCTCCAGACACCCAGGTCGTCCAGCTTCTCCAGCATCAGATCCAGGGCTTCCTTCGGACGATCCACCAGCTCTCGCAGTCCGTGAGGCAGGGACATAAAGGTGACTGGCTTCGCAAGGTTAGGGTCCGCCAATTGATCGGCTGCACCGGTGATAAAGCAGTCCAGCTTTTCTAGTCCGCCAAACAAAGCTGCTACCAGGTGATCGGCATCGAGGTTCATCATCCCCTGGCTCCCAAGACGAGGTATTCCCGGAAATACCGCTCGATGGCGGCGTTGATCTGCTCTTCGATGCCTTTGAGCGTCACGGTGATATCCAACTTGCCGCCACCCAGAGCGCCCTTGCCCCCGCTCCTGGTATTGCCCTCGATTTGCCGCAGCACCGAGAGATGCGGCGCCATTACGTCCGCCAACGAGTCGCTGATCTGGCCGATGGGGATGGAGGTGTCGCCGGCGATGATCCCCCGCACCGGTTCGTGACTGGTGACCGACGACTGCACCCCGGAAGGCGACCAGGAGGACCCTTGGCCGCCCCCGGTTAGCAGCATCCCCAAAAGCCCGATTACACCCATAATCGCTGAAGCGAGACCTGCGCCCAGTTCCCCGAAAAGGGTCTTGAAGGCGCCCATGAGAAACTGGGTCAACTGCTTGATTCCCGGCTCCAGGGACTGCTTGAACAGCGACTTGAAGAAGCCGTTCAGGGCCTGCTTCAGGTTTTGACCCCCTTCCATCAGAGCGTCGGTAATGGAGGAAAAGCCGTTGACGATGGCCTGGGCCATGCCCTGGGCTTCTTCGCCGAACCGGGTGATGTCCAGCTTCTTTTGGGCGGCGGCGTCAAAGCGGGCCAGGTCCTCCTGGGTGGCGCCCTTCTTGACTAACTCATCCCGAAGCTTCGCCTGCTCCCGCAGGAGCGCATTGATCTTGGCCTCTTTCTCCTCCAGGGGTCCGAAGGCCGCGCCCTCTTCCTGGGACCTGATGGTGTCGGAGATTTCCTTGCGGGTCTTGAGTTGTTTGGTCAACTCCTCGGTGACCTTCTTTTCGTGCTCCTGGACGGTTTTGGCCGCCTCGCCGGTAAGCTGAATCATCTGCACCCGGTGGGCCGCCTCGATGGCCTGGCGGCGATAATCCATGACCTCCGGGCTCAGGTCTTGCCGGGCCAGGTCCGCCAGGGCGTCTTGCCGGGCCTTGAGTTGGGCCTGCTTTTTCTTTTCGATCAGACTCATAGCCGCCTGGAACTCCTGCTGTTCCATGGCCATGATTTGATCGTGGTAGGCCCGGCCGTCCATCAGGCCCTCTTCCAGGGCCTTGTCCATTTCCGCCTTTTTCTTTTCGTTCCCGGCCTTCAAAATCTCGAAAGAGGTCGTAGCATCCTGGAGTTCCGCCTGGCGCCTGGCCTCCAGCATCTTCAGGTACTCGCCGAAGACATCCTCTTCGGGGCCGGATTTACCTCCCTTCCCGCCCTTGCCTTCCCCGGGGACCTTGCCGAACTGATCCCGCCATTTATCCATGGCAGCTTGCACCTGCCGGTTGATCTCTACCTGGCGCTCCTCCGGGGTCATCTTGGCCAAACGGTCGAAATCGTAGGGGCCGGCAGGCTTCTTCTCCGCCCCTTTCTTTTTGGCCGCCTCTTCATCGGCTTTCCTTAAGCCCGCCTCGTCTTTCTCCCAGTTATAAAAGCCCCCGGCCTCGCCCATGAGCATCATGGCCCCGACGCTGGGCTTCTCCTTGACCATCTGGCCGATCTTGTAAGCGGCCAGGGCCGCCAGGGCCACGCCCACCTGGATGATGATCCCCAGCCAACCACCGAAGGCGGCCTTGGCTACTGTCGCTCCAGTAGCAAGGGCATAGATGGCCGGGACTGCGGCCCGCATGGCAGTAGCAAGAGCAATGATGTAGCCCGCCAGCTTGTAGGCCACCCCGATCTCAATCAGGGTCATCACCAGGTCGCCGTTGGCCGCGATCCAACCGATCACTGCGGAGACCACCTGCCAGACCATGCGGATAAAAGTGCCGATGGTGGCGCCCCACCTTTGCAGTTCTTCCCGGTTGGCGGTAAGCCACCGCAAGAGATCGCTCCAGGCCTTGATCTTCTCGCCGGTGATGGCCTTGGTGAGCGGCTCCATGAAGTCCCAGAGGACCTCTTTCACCTCGGTGATGGTGCGTTTCAATTCGCTCAGTTGCTTGGTGTGCGTCCCGGCGACTGACTCCGACACGCCTTTGACGGTCTGGGCATAATTGAGTACCAGGTCCAGCATGGCCTGGGAGCGTTCCTGGCTGGTGAGCTTCAAGTTGTCTTCCAGGCTCTTCTGAGAGTCCATGATCAGTTCCATGAACTCCTTGGCCTGGATACCCACCTCCCGTAAGGCCCGGGGCTGGGCGGTGGCGATGGACTCCACCATGCCCATGAACACGTCCTGGAAGGACTTCCTGGCCGAAACCGCCAGGTCCTTGGAGGCCACGGCCAGGGACACCAACTGCTGGGGGTCGAGACCCGCCCGGATGAAAGAGCCGATGGAGGCGTAGGCCTCTTCAGTGCCCAGCTTGGTCTCTTTGAGTTTGCCGGCCAGAAGATCGATGACGCCCGCGGTATAGCCGAAGTTCTGCCCGGTGGCGTAAGTGGCCAGCTTCAGTTGCTCGATCTTGGAGCCGGCCTCCACCGCGCCCTGGGCCAGGTCCTTGATCTCCTTCAAGATGACCCCGATTCCCAGGGTGAGACCGGCGAAGGTCAGGGCCTTCTTTACCAGTTGCCCCACGGATTCGGCTTGGGTTTTGAAATCGCTCAACTCCTTGCGGCCGTCTTGCAGACCTTTTTTGAGATCCGCCACGTCCGCCTGGAGCTTGGCGACCAGGACTCCCAGTTCTTCAGCCATTAATCCTCAACTCTTTTACTCACCGGCAAACTTTGGAACCATTGCAGGGCCCGGGAACTCATGAGGCGTTTCCTTTGCCTGCGGCACCCCCGCCGCTACAGGAGAAGGCAGAACGGTATGTCGAACACCCCGACAAGGGATCCTCACGTTATCGACGGCTCGTCTGGGCGGGGCGGATCGCAACGGTAATGATCCTGCTCTCGGCCGGGACGCTGCACTACCTCAAGGGCGTCCGGAACCGCGACCTGGAGCAGGCATTCACACTGGTGAGAAACCGCGACTACGCGAACGCGCTCACGGCTATCGAGCAGGCGGAGCGATGGCCGTACGTCGCCAGCCCCGGGCATATCGAATATGCAAAGGCGCTGTGCTACGAAGGACTCGGCGACCGCGATCGCGCGGAGGCCTGGTTTCTGGCGTCGATCCGGGCAGACCCCGGCTACTACTGGCCACTGGCGGATCTGGTCGAGTTCTACGCCACGGCCAAAGAACCGCTCGCCGAGCGGCGTCGGCGGGCCATGCCCTACCTGGAGCGCCTGCGGACCCGGTTCGCCTGGCACTACCGGCAGGCATCGTTCCTGAAGCAGATGGAGCGCCTGCTGGCCGACCCGCCGCGGCGTGCGCCGTCCGCCTCGCGCACGCCGGCGACGAACCGGACCCG
>Ga0078972_1002038_pt1 | contig 70228 bp, 68 predicted proteins | sample YelNatPaOPGAMG01_FD_67568 | JGI IMG/M metagenome (GOLD analysis project Ga0078972, IMG submission 67568) | Hot spring thermophilic microbial communities from Obsidian Pool, Yellowstone National Park, USA - OP-RAMG-01 (SPADES assembly) (version 2) | ecosystem: Environmental > Aquatic > Thermal... | reverse complement strand
ACGATGTCTTTCTCCTAAAGCTTGACTATCTCGGAGCCCTGGATTGGGCCAGGACAATCGGTGGACCGGACGACGACATCGCCTACTCCGTAATCAACACTTCGGATGGCGGCTACGCGGTCGTGGGAATGACGGCTAGTTTTGGCGCCGGCGGAGGGGACTATTTCATCATAAAGCTCACGAGCTCAGGAAACCTTGCGTGGGTAAGGACATTCGGAGGGTTAAACTATGATGTTGCTTACTCCATAGCCCAGACAACCGGCGGAGGATACGCGGTTGCCGGAGAGACATCTAGCTTCGGCGTAGGATCAGTGGATATGCTTGTCCTCACCCTCGGCTCCGACGGAAGTTATCCCGGCTGTGTGGCGGATTGTTCGCCCACCGTTGCCACGCCCAACCCCCTCACATCAAACCAGTCCATCGGCGCCGCCTGTACTCCATCCATTACTAACCCCACTCCGAACATCACGATGCCTACGCCCCAGATAACTGACGCGTGCGCGCCTGTAGATATCGGTGAATCTGACCTACGGCCCGGAAACAGGCTAACCTGCTCTCTCTTCTCCGGCGGAATCGTTTTCCATTCTCCGGCTGATATTGGGATAAGGATATACTCAGCCGATGGCCGGGTCGCTTATTCCGGCCAGCTCCGGCAGGGCGAGAACCGGATAACCTTGGGCCAAGGCGTTTATCTCTGGATTGCCGGGCATTACAGGGGAAAGGCCGCGGTTCGCTGATATAGACACGGGTTCTGATTTAACTCTAGAGCAAAGCTATACAATTACGATCTAAGCCGGGAGTAAAAGTGAGATGATGTGCATCATAGCAACAACAAGCCTCTTGCTCTCGCAGGTTCTGTTCGCGAAGACATACGGCGGGACTAGCGATGAGTGGGTTGGCACCATGGTTCAAACAAATGATGGCGGCTACGCTGTCGCGGGACAGACAAAGAGCTTTGGCACAGGAATGACGGACATTCTCGTCGTCAAGATCACAGGCTCCGGAGACCTGGAATGGGTCAGAACATTCGGTGGAGCTGAGAACGAAATTGCCTGGTCCATAGCCCCCACTACAGACGGGGGTTTAGCCCTCGCTGGCGCGACGGAGAGCTTTGGCGTTGGCTATTATGAGGTCCTCGTTCTTAAGCTCACTGGCTCCGGAGGCATCCAGTGGGCAAGGACTTTCGGGGGCACGGCTAATGACGAAGCCCGTTCCATAATCCAGACCTCAGACGGCGGCTACGCTATCGCAGGAGCAACATATAGTTTTGGCGCTGGCAATACCGATCTCATCGTCCTCAAGCTCACGAGCTCCGGAGGCCTACAATGGGCGAAGACTTTCGGGGAGGCAAACAGCGAATGTGGTTATTCCATAATCCAGACCTCTGATGGAGGCTACGCGGTCGCTGGATACACGCAGAGCTTCGGCGCCGGCAATGATGATCTCCTCGTCCTCAAGCTCACGAGCTCCGGAGGCCTCTCCTGGGCGAAGACTTTCGGGGGGACGAACTATGAAGATGCCTGGTCCATAATCCAAACCACGGACGGGGGCTACGCGGTTGGGGGAGTTAGCAGTATATCTGGGTATAACTTCCTCTTTATGAAGCTGAGCAGTAGCGGCGCCTTGGAATGGGCAAGGACTTTTGGTAGGACGAACAGCGAATATGTTTATTCCATAATCCAGACCTCTGATGGAGGCTATGCGGTCGCTGGATCCACGCAGAGCTTTGGCACAGGCGGAGAAGATTTTCTCTTTATGAAGCTGAGCAGTGGCGGGGCTTTGGAATGGGCAAGGACTTTCGGGGGTATGGCTGATGACCAAGCCAGTTCCATAATACAGACCTCAGACGGCGGATACGCTATCTCCGGAGTCACAGGGAGCTTCGGCGCGGGCGCTTGGGACTTCGTGGCCCTAAAAACCTCTTCTGGCGGAGGTTACGCTGGATGCGTTAACGATTGCTCGCCAACGGTAATGGCACCGACCCTGAGCTCATCTTCTCCAACGATTGGGGCAGCCTGCACCCCGACCCCTCTCAGCGTAAATCTAACAGTTGGAACGCCATCCCTGAGCACGACCGACGCTTGCCCGCCGGCTGTTGAGGAAAGCGATGTTCTGCCCGGAAACAGGCTAACATGCTCTCTCTTCTCCGGCGGAATCATCTTCCATTCTCCGGCTGATATTGGGGTAAGGATATACTCAGCCGATGGCCGGGTTGCTTATTCCGGCCAGCTCCAGAAGGGCGAGAACAGGATAAACCTGGACCAAGGCGTTTATCTCTGGATTGCCGGGCATTACAGGGGAAAGGCCGCGGTCCGGTAGCCCTTTCGGGGCCATCAAAAAGCCCAGAGCCAGCAAGCCCTGGGCCAATTATATCCTATTCGTTGGCTATACCTTCTTCCACTTATTGGGCCCTTCGACATGAAGGTCTCTGCCGTAGGCGTCTATGGAGACAATGAGCGGGAAATCCTCCACAACGAGCATGGTTATCGCCTCAGGCCCCATATCCTCAAAGGCAACGACCTTCGCCTCCTTTACCCTCAGGGCGGGCAGGGCGGCCACCCCGCCTATGGCGGTGAGGTATATGGCCTTGTTCCTGACCATGGCGTCAATTACGGGCTTTGCCCTAGGGCCCTTGCCTATTGTGGCCTTGAGGCCCAGGTCATAGAGCCTCGGGGCGTAGGCGTCCATCCTGCTTGATGTTGTTGGGCCAACAGAGCCTATGGGTTTTCCGGGCGGAGCGGGCGCGGGGCCGGCGTAGTATATGGCCTGGCCCTTGAGCTCTATGGGGAGAGGCTCCCCCCTGTCCAGCATCTCCACCATGCGCTTGTGAGCGGAATCCCTGGCAGTGTAGATTATCCCCGAAAGCTCAACCTCGTCCCCTATCTCAAGGGACATCACCACATCGTCCGTAAGGGGTGTTGTTATCTTCTTTGCCATCTTGCACCTCCTATATCTCGCGGAAAGCGTGCCGGTTAGCGTGGCACTGGGTGTTTATGGCAAAAGGCAGTGAGGCTATGTGGCAGGGCGCAACCTCAATGAACACATCAAGGACGCTAACGGTGCCGCCGAGCCCCATCGGCCCGATCCCGAGCTTGTTCGCTTCCTCAAGGATCTCCAGCTCCTTCTCCGCCCAGAAGGGATCGGGGTGGCGCTGGCCTATCTTCCTGAAGACGATGGCTCGCTTGGCGTTTATGGCCGCAAGCTCAAAGTTGCCTCCTATGCCTATGCCTATGACGGTCGGAGGGCACGGGTTGCCTCCGGACTGCGCTATCCATTCTATGGCGAACTTCTTCATGCCCTCCCAGCCGGCCGAAGGCGGGAACATCTTTACCGTGCTCATGTTTTCCGAGCCTCCGCCTTTTGGAGCAAGGGCAAGCTTCAGCCTATCGCCGGGGACCAGGCTGTAGTGTATTATGGCAGGGGTGTTGTCGCCCGTGTTTTTCCGTGTGATGGGGTCGCACGCGGATTTCCTGAGATAACCCTCCTTGTAGCCCTTCCGAACGCCGTCGTTTATTGCCGCGGTGAGGCCTCCGCCGGTTACCTTGACATCCTCCCCAACCTCAACGAAGAAGACCGCTAGGCCCGTGTCCTGGCATATGGGCATCCTCTCTTTTTCGGCAACCTCAAGGTTCTTTAGGATCTGCGCCATTATCTTTTTGCCGGTCTCGGATTCCTCTTTCTCGTATGCCTTTTTGAGGACCTCCTTCATGTCGTCCTTGAGGAACACGCAGGCCTCAATGCACATATCGGCCACCGTGTTGACGACATCCTCGTATTTTATCTCCCGCATGGGAACCTCCTTGGTTCGTTTTTTGTTTCATTCTCAAAGCTCCCTAAAAGCCCGCCTGTTTGCCGGGCACTGAAGGTTTATGGCCAGGGGCAGGGAGGCTATGTGGCAGGGCGCGACCTCAATAAAAACATCAAGGACCGTGATCGTGCCGCCCAGGCCCTGGGGGCCTATGCCCAGCTTGTTCGCTTCCTCAAGTATCTCAAGCTCCTTCTCCGCCCAGAAGGGATTGTGGTTGCGCTGGCCCATCTTTCGGAAAGCGAAGGCTCGCTTGGCGTTTATGGCCGCAAGCTCAAAATTGCCCCCTATGCCCATGCCAACTATGGTCGGAGGGCACGGGTTGCCTCCGGCCTGGGCTATCCAGTCCAGCGCGAACCTTTTAATGCCCTCCCATCCGGCCGATGGGGGGAACATCTTTAGCGTGCTCATGTTTTCCGAGCCTCCGCCCTTGCCGAGAAAGACTATCCTGATCCTGTCGCCGGGGACTATATTATAATGGATTATAGCAGGGGTATTGTCGCCCGTGTTCCTGCGGGTTATGGGATCAACCACGGATTTCCTGAGGGGGTTTTCGGCGTAGCCTTTCCTGACCCCTTGGGTTATGGCCTCCGTGAGCCCCGGCCCCGAAACCCTCACATCCTCGCCAACATCAACAAAGAGAACGGCTTGGCCTGTGTCCTCACAAAAGGGCAATCCCTCCCGCTCTGCCAGGCCTAGGTTCTCAATAAACCTCCCAAGTATCCTCTTGCCAAGAGGGGATTTCTCTGCGTCCAAAGCCCTCCGCATGACCTCCTTCATCTCCTCATCAAGGGTCATGCAGGCCTCCGGGCACATCTCCGCAACAGCGTTCACAACATCCTCGTATGGTATTTCCCTCACGCGAACCTCCTTATTCCCTCAACGGAAAGGCACTTTCCCGTCCTCTCGTCCACCTCAAAGACCGCTCCCTCAAGCACGAGCTGGCCCCCAGCCGGCTTTGCCCTCCCGCCAAAGCCTGTCCTGAATGTGCGGAGAACCTCATCTGTCCTGACGCCTATAACACCTTCCCAACCCCCTGTCATCCCGATGTCAGAGATGAAACCAGTGCCCCCCGGCAAAACCCTCCAGTCGGATGTCTGGACATGGGTGTGGGTGCCATATACAGCCGAAACCCTGCCTTCAAGGTAGCGAGCGAGGGCGCCCTTCTCAGATGTGGCCTCAGCGTGGAATTCAACAAGGATAACCCTGGCGGAGATTCCCTCCAGGATGCGATCCGAGACCGAGAACGGGTCCTCCACGAGGGGATTCATGAAGAGCCTTCCCACGAGCTGGAAAACCGCTATGCCATCTTCGAGAAACAGCCTGTGGCCAGGGTTGCCGACCTGCGAGAGGTTTGCGGGGACGAGCACGCGGGGGTAATCATCAACGAAATCCCTTGCCTCGCGCTCAGCCCAGATGTGGTTCCCCGTTGTTATGAGGTCAACGCCCAGGCCGAGGATCTCCTCAGCTATTTTGCGGGTTATGCCCAGGCCCCCGGCCGAGTTCTCGCCGTTCGCGATCACCAGAGAGGGGGAAAACTCATCCCTGAGTTGGGGCAGGACCTTTTCAAGGGCAACTCGGCCGGGCCTGCCCACCACATCCCCGATTGCCAAAACCTTCATATACTCACAGAAGTCCCTTTATGAAATCAAGGAGGGGACCGGGGAAGAAGCCGAGGTAGACCGTTGCCGCGGCGGCTAAGGCCACAGCAACGGCCGTCCAGAACTTGGCTCTGAGCCTCGGAGGCTCCTGCTCGCCCTCAGGCTCCATCATATACATGTAGACCACCACGCGCAGGTAGTAATAAGCGGATATCACGCCGTTGATAAGGCCTATGATGGCGAGGGAGGTGAGCCCGGAGCGGAAGGCGCCGGCAAAGAGGTAAAACTTCGCTATGAAACCCGCAAGGGGGGGTATGCCAGCAAGGGAGAGGAGAAACAGGGTAAGCAGAAACGCCGTGAGAGGCCTTGTCTTTCCGAGGCCTTTGTAAAACTCAAGGGAGGAGCGCTCGTCCCCGATCACCGCCACAACGGCAAAAGCGCCTCCGGTCATCAGGGTGTAGACCAGGGCGTATAGGACGATGGTTGAGCTTGACCAAGGCCCTCCAGCTATAACAGGGATGAAGAGGTATCCGGCGTGGGCGATGGCAGAATAAGCGAGCATCCGCTTGACGCTTCTCTCCAAAAGCGCGGCCGTGTTGCCTACAAACATAGTGAGGACAGAGGCATACCAGAGCAATCCCCACCAGAGATCGGGGTTTGTCTGGAAGGCGATGCCGAAGATCGAAAGCAGAAGCCCAAAGGCCGCCATCTTTGAGGCAGTTGCTATGTAGCTTGCAACGGGCGCGGCCGCCCCCTCAAACACATCCGGGGTCCAGAAGTGGAAAGGAACAGCCGATGCCTTGAAAAGGAGCCCTATGCCGATGAAGGAAAGCGCGGCAACCAAAAGCCCTATGTTGTGGCCTGGGGCCGCAAATGACGAAGCGACAGCTGAGAAGGCGAAACTCCTGGTGAGGGCATAAAGAAGCGCTACTCCCATGATGAGGAAGGAGGAGCTGAAGGCGCCGAGAACGAAATACTTTATACCCGCCTCCGCGTCCCGCCTCGTTCCGCGTAGGCCCACGAGGGCGTATAGGGAAAATGAGAGGGTTTCCAGGGCGAGAAACAGCATCACGAAGTCAACGCACTTTGCAAGGAGCATCGCGCCGAGCGTTCCCGTCAAAATGAAGAAACCGCCCTCATATGGCAGGTCTTTCATGTCAAGGTAGACGAGAATGGAGAGAATGGCGGCAACCGCGAAGACAAGGTCAAGTAGCCTTCCGAACGGAGAGAGAAGTAGCATCCCGAATGCTACCCCTGAGACGCTCAGATGCGCGAGGCTAAGAGAGAAAAGCCCCACGAGGCCGGCGAGGGTAAGTATGCCCAGGAGCCAACGCCAGCGCCTGATAATGAGGCCCACGAGCAGGTAGACGACCGCGAACCCGGCCGTGTAAAGCTCCGGTATGACCAAATATAGATCACTCATGGCTCGCCTCCTGGGTTTCATCAGAAGGCAATTCGTGCATTTGGCCCACAGGGGTCTGCGGGTTCACGACCTGGACGATATTCGCGGAGACCGGGTCAGTGTATCTCAGGAAGGTGTGAGGGTATACCCCTATCCAGAGGATAAAAAGGACTAGCGGAGCAAGCACGAAGACCTCGCGCAGGGAAAGATCCGGCATCCGGGCGTTCTCCTCTTTGTCCAGCTTGGAGAAGACGACCTTCTGGAACATGGTAAGGAGGTATACCGCGGCGAGGATTATCCCGAGCACGCCCACCGCGGCCCATACGATATTTGACCTAAAAGCGCCGGCAAGGGCGAGGAACTCCCCGACGAACCCGTTCAGGCCTGGCAGGCCAACCGAAGAGAGCATGATTATCCCAAAAAGAACGGAGAGCCTGGGAACGGCCTTTGCGAGACCGCCGAAGGCCGCAAGTTGGCGCGTGTGCCTGCGCTCGTAGAGCATCCCAGCGATAAAGAATAGCCCTCCGGTTGAAAGGCCGTGGTTAATCATCTGGATCATGGCGCCCTGAAGCCCCCACTGGTTCAACGAAGAAGCGCCCAGCACGATGAACCCAAGGTGAGCGACCGAGGAGTAGGCGATGAGGCGCTTGAGGTCTGTCTGGACCCAGGTCATCAGCGCGCCGTAGGTTATGCCTATGAGGGCAAGGAGAGCCAGCCAAGGAGCGAAAACCCTCGCCGCCTCAGGGAACATGGGGAAAGAGAACCTGAGAAGCCCGTAGACCCCCATCTTGAGCAGAACGCCAGCCAGGAGAACCGAGCCGGCTGTTGGGGCCTCGGCGTGGGCGTGTGGAAGCCATGTGTGGAACGGGAATAACGGAACCTTTATCGCGAAGGCTATCGTCATTGCGAGGAAAAGAAGTTCCTGGGCCGAAAGGGGAAGGCCCCTCGTTGCCTGGGTGAGGGCTATGAGGTCAAAGGTCCCGAACTGGATGTAAAGCCAGATTATTGCGGAAAGAAGAAGGACAGAGCCGGCCATCGTGTAAAGGATGAACTTGAACGCGGCGTAGAGCTTGTTCTCGTGGCCCCAGATGCCTATGAGGAAATACATGGGCACGAGCATGGCCTCCCAGAAAACGAAGAAAACAAGGGTATCCAGGGCACAGAACACGCCCACCATCGCGGCCTCCATGACCAGCATGGCGATGATGTATTCCTTGCGCTTTTTCTCTATGTATCTCGTGGAGGAGAGGAAGCCGAGGAAGGTGAGGAATGTCGTGAGCAGGATAAGAAGGAGGGACATCCCGTCAATCCCCAGGCGAAAAGAGGAACCTATGGAGGGAAGCCAATTAAATCTCACCTGGAACTGGAAATCCGCGGCCCGGCCAAGGTCAAACCAGAGGAGAAGCCCGAGCGAGAGGAGAAACTCAAGGCCCGAGATGACTATGGCGTATGTCCAAAGGGTCCTTCTGGCCTTTTCTGGCATAAAGAAAACCGGGACTATCGCGGCCACCGGCAGGATTATGAGGGCAGTGAGCAATCCCATTCTTCACCTCCTATTTCAGCAGGACCAGGTAAAAGATGATGAGCAATCCGGCAAGCATCAAGAGGGCGTATGTCCTTGCGTTTCCGCGCTGGAGCGCCCTGGAGAGCCTTCCGCCGGTCCTTGCTACCCACCCTGTCCCGTCAACCAGGCTCCTGTCTATGATGTATGTGTCAAGGCCCTTGTAGAGCGGATACAGGGAGATGTAATAGAGTGGTTTCACGATGAGCCAGTCGTATATCTCGTCAACCCAGTATTTCCGGTATAGGATGATGTAGAGCGGCCTGGCGATAAGGGCCAGGGCGCGGTTTCTGAAGCCGGGAACCCAATACATGAACCCGGCAACCACGATACCGAGAACACCTGCAGATACAGAACTAAGGAGCAGGAGAGTTGGGTTAACCTCAACCGAGTGGAGGGGGTGGGTGCCGGCGAAAACGGGCGCAACAAAAGCGTGATAAATTGGTCCAACCCACCCAGCCGCAACAGCGCCCAGTGCCAGAAACCACATGGGAACGGTCATGGTCCAGGGCGACTCGTGAGCGTGCTCGTAAAGGTGCTCGTCCCGCGGCTTGCCCGCGAAAACGAGGAAAACCGCCCTAAACATGTAGAAAGCGGTCATGAAAGCGGTAATGGTGCCGAGAACCCATATCCAGGTGTGGCCTGAGCTGGCCGCGGCGTGCAGTATCTCATCCTTTGAGAAGAAACCCGCAAAAGGTGGGATCCCAGCCAGGGCAAGAGAGCCGATTATGAACAGGGCCGCGGTCTGGGGGGCTTTCCTGGCCAGGCCGCCCATCCTTTGGATGTCAAGCTCCCCTCCGGCCGCGTGCATAACGGAGCCAGCCGCTAGGAACAGAAGCCCTTTGAAGAAGGCGTGGGTGTAGAGGTGGAATATGCCGGCGGCATATGCGCCGAGGCCCACGGCCAGGAACATGTATCCGAGCTGGGATATCGTTGAGTAGGCGAGTATGCGCTTTATGTCGTTGTTGACCAGGGCCATGGAGGCGGCGAATATGGCGGTTACGGCCCCCACGCTCGCGACGGTGTAGCCAGCCAGAGGAACAGATGAGTAGAGCACGGATGACCTTGCGACCATGTAGACGCCAGCTGTCACCATTGTTGCGGCGTGTATGAGCGCGGAGACCGGGGTGGGGCCCTCCATGGCGTCAGGGAGCCAGACATAAAGGGGGAACTGAGCCGACTTTCCTACGGCACCGAGGAAAAGCAGGAGCGCCGCGGCCAGAAGTATCCCCTCCGAGGCGTGGGACTCGTGGATAAGGGGGAAAAGCTCCGTGAAACGCAGGGTGCCGAAGGTTGTGAAAAGGAGGAACATGCCGAGGAGGAACCCGGCGTCCCCTATCCTGTTGACGATGAAGGCCTTTTTTCCGGCATCAGAGGCGGATTTCTTCTCATACCAGAAGCCTATGAGGAGATAGGAGCAAAGCCCAACCCCTTCCCACCCGACGAACATGAGGAGATAGGATGAAGCGAGCACGAGAAGGAGCATGAAGAAAACGAAGAGGTTCAGGTAGGTGAAAAAGCGCCTGTAGCCGGGGTCTCCCTTCATGTAGCCTATTGAGTAGAAGTGAACGAAGAAGGACACGGAGGTGACGGTGAATGCCATGACGGCCGAAAGCTGATCCAGGTAGAACCCGAATGGGATGTTCAGGCCGCCGGTGGGAAGCCAGGTGAAGAAGGTGAACTCCTGGGCCTGGGCCCCGCCGGCCATCATCTGCCAGAGGATGTAGCAAGAGAGGATAAAAGGAAGGGCGAGGGCCGGTACCGCTACATAGTGAGCCTTGTTCCTGAACCATGTGCCGATGAAGCCGTTGAGGGCCGCTCCTATAAGGGGCGTCAGGAGAAGAATCAAGAGAACCGTTGCCATCTTACTTTTCCTCCTTTTCCCTGGAGAGGCTCGTGAAAGCGTCAAGGGTCACATCCTCGTGCCTCGCCATCACTACTATCAGAGCAAGCCCGATCGCAACCTCGGCCGCGGCAACAGCCATAACGAGGGCCACCGTAGCCTGAGCGGATGGGCTACCCCAAGCGCCAAAGGCGCCGATGAGGGCGAGGCAGGCCGCGTTAAGGGTTATCTCCAGGGACATCAGGGTAAAGATGGCGCTCTTGCGGAAAAGGACGCCAAAAACGCCTATAAAGAAGAGGATAAGGGCAAAACCTATGACTATTTGTGGGCTCATTCTTCCCTCCTGCCGCGCGTTAGCGCTACCGCGGCGACCATTCCGATGACCAGGATTACCGAGGCCAGCTCAAACGCAAGCAGAAACGGCCCTAGGAGAACCTGGCCGAGCGCGGCCGCGTTCACATCCGAGACCCGATTGCTGGGGAAACGGGCAAAAAGAAGGACACCGAGGACGCCGAAGAGAGCCGCGAGGGTTATCAGGATGGAGAAAAAGCCTCTGGGCGAGAGGTCGCGGTCGCCCGGTATCCACTTAAGGCCTAGCAGGCTTATGGCCATAAGGATGAAAACCGTTATGCCGCCCGCGTAGACGATGATCTGCGCTATTCCCAGGAAAGAGGCATCAAGCACGATGTATATCACGCCGAGTGAGAAGAAACAGAGAAGAAGTCCCAGCGCGGCGCGGAGGGGGTGTTTAGCCACGACAACGGAGACCGCTCCCCAGAGCGCGGCCAGGGCAAATATCCAGAAAAGTGCGATCTTCAGGATCATTTGGCCTCCTTTCCCTCGTCAAGGAGGAACTGATGAACCCTCTTCGCCCTGTTGTAGAAGGGCTTGTAGAGGGTGGGGTTTTCACGCCTAAGGTAGCGCTCATACCTCACATGAACGCCAAGAGGCTTCGTCACGGGCGAATCCGGCGGGAGCTCGCGGTAGAAACCGAGCCAAACCCTCCTCGGAGGGGTTCCTTGCGGGAGAAGTAGGTCCGCCTTGTAGAGGATGAGCTCGTCCCTAGTGTATTTCGCTAGCTCGTAGTCATCCGTCATGATTATTGCTTCCTCAGGGCACGCCTCCGCGCAGAACCCGCAGAATATGCACCTGCCCATGTCCCAATTCCAGACCCTAGCGAAGCGTTCGCCGTGGGATATGGGCTTGGAGAGGTCGTTAACAGCGCCCTCTATGTATATCGCCTCAGAGGGGCAGGCCGCCGAACAGAGCATGCAGGCTACACAGCGCTCCTTTCCGTCCTCGTGCCTCTGGAGGGCTATCCTCCACCGGGCCCGCTCCGGTATCCTCTTGCGCTCCTCCTTTTTGAAGATGAACCAGCGTTTCCTGTTCGGATACTGGACAGTGAATGTGGGGCCAAACAAGAACCGCCTCAGGGTGTGAAGCATTCCTTTTATCAATGGTATCACTATCATAGGAGCACCTTGAGGGTTGCCGTGGCGATAAGGTTAACGAGGGCCACGGGTATCAGTATCTTCCAGCCGAGAGCCATGAGCTGATCGTATCTGACGCGGGGAAATGTCCAGCGAACCCAGAGCATCAGGAAGAGCACGGCCGCGGCCTTGAGCAGAAACCACCACCAGCCCGGCGCAAGCGGTCCCTGCCAACCCCCGAGAAAGAGGCTGGTCATCACGAATGAGGCCACAACCATGTTGGCGTATTCTCCGGCGTAGAACCAGCCCCACCTAAGGGATGAGAACTCGGCCATGTAGCCGGTGGCTATCTCCGCCTCCGCCTCAGGCATGTCAAACGGAAGACGGTTCGTCTCGGCGAACATCGCTATGGTATATACGAGGAAAGCCGGGAACTGGCTCACGCAGAACCAGAGCTTTGCCTGGGCTGATACTATATCCTGCAGGGAGAGCGAGCCGGCCATCACCGCTACGGACATCATGGAAAGGAGCATGGGGACCTCGTATGAGATGAGCTGGGCGGCAGACCTGGTTCCTCCGAAAAGCGGATACTTTGAGCCAGTGCCCCATCCGGCGAGCATCACGGCGTATGTGCCCATACTCGCGGCCGCCACCACGAAAAGGATGCCGAAGTCAACATCAGTTATGTAGAACCAAGGGTCATATGGGATCACGGCAAGCGCAGTTATCGCCATGGTGAAGATGATGCAAGGCGCAAGGAAGTGGATGAGCCTGTCGGCCTCCCTCGGTATCACCTCTTCCTTGAACGCCATCTTCAGGATGTCTGCCACAACCTGGATAAGGCCCATGGGGCCGACGCGGTTCGGGCCTCGCCTCTGCTGAATGAAGGCGGAGACCTTCCTCTCCGCCCAAACCATGTTCATGACGAACCCGACCATGACGACCACGAGCACAATGAGCACCTTTGCGATAAGCCATATCCAGCTGAGAATCTCAGGGGATAACAATTCAGACCTCCTTCTTTACCTCCACCCAGGCGGTCATGTCCTGGCCCAGAAGGAGATTTACCGGGGAATCAAAGAACAGAGGGGAGAACCTCATGACCCCGGGCTGTGTCCTCTCCGAAACCGTCGCGGAAAGAAGGACCTCGCTCCCGTTCCTTGAGAGCCTAAGCCTCTGGCCATCGGAAATCCCGAGCCTCTGGGCATCCTGAGGGTGGACTTCAACCTTTCCTGTGGGCATGTATTGCTCAAAGATATCACAGCGAAAAGCGTAGTATGAGGACTTGTAAAGCGAGGGCGCCGCGACGAGCAGGAAATCCCCTTTTTCCTTTCTCTCCGGAGAGGAAAACGCTATTTCCTTAGGCTTGTGCTCATACCTTGCCCGGCGAAATATCCTCCTCTCTCTGAACCTCGCCAGGCTCGGCATCTCATCCGGATAAGGGTTTTTTCTGATCTCAGGGGGCAGAACCGCATCGCGGTATGCCGGCAGCGCGGCCGATATCGCTCCGGTCACATCCAAGACATTCCTGTAGCCGGACCTGCCGGCCATCTCAAGGAGCCTTGAGAAGAGCACGCCCGCGGGGACCGCATCCCCCGGAGGCGAAACAGCCCTCTCGTACCAGAGGACCCTGCCGTCAGAAGAGGTCCTTGAGCCCCACGACTCATACGGAAGGGCAACAGGAATGGCGAGATCAGCGTAAGCGAGCGAGGGGTCATCGGAGAAGCTCCCGAGCCAAACTACGAGCCCCGCGTTCCTGAGGGCGTTCTCAACAAGCTCAAGTTCGGGCCACTCAAGCAAAGGATCAACATCCCAGAGCACGAGAAGATCTATCTCGCCCCGCGAGGCGCGCTTCAGGATCTTCACGGTGCCGTTGTCGTCGGCTGGAACAAAGCCCATGTCGTAAAACCCCTGGCCGTTCGGCTGGGTCCTCAGGAGAATCAGGCCGGCGTCCAGAAGCCCTGCCGAATAAGCGAGAGCCCTTTGAGCGCCACGGGCCGCGTCGTCAGGGAATATAATTACAGGGTCCTTCGCCTTGGCTATGTCCTCACCAACCGGGTGGGGCTGAGCCGCAACCCCCTCAATCCTGAGCCCCCTAGCCCTGGCTATGCCAGAGAGAATGGAAAGTGCCAAAGCCTCCTCCTCCAGAGGGTGATAACTCAAGTGCTCCCAGCGTTTAGCGTATTTGTCCTTCCAGGGCGAGGCTATGACTATGCGGGCGCCGGTTTTTTCGGCCTCAGAAAGGTAAAGCGCCAGAAGCGGATGGCGCTCGCTTATCTCCTCTCCGAATACAAGGATAAGGTCAGAGCCCGGCAATGAATCCAGGGAACGACTGCTTCCGGAGTATCCGAGGGCCTCTTCCACAGGCTCAGGGGTGAAGGCGTGCCAGGGCGCCCTGAAGTCCATGGATTTTACCTCAAAAACCTCCCTGAAGAACCTCACGGCGAGCCGGGCGGCCTCGTTGGAGCCTCTGGCACCCGAGAGAACGGCTATCCTGTAAGGGCTTCTGCGCCAGGTATCCCTCACCATCCTGAACATGAGCTCAATCGCTGAGTCCACACTTAGGTGGACGAGCTGGTCGCCCTGCCTCGCGAAGGGCTTTTCAAGGCGGCTGTTGTTCAGGTATTCGTGGGAGAACCTGTCCCTGTCGGATATCCAGCCGGGGTAGCCCTCCGCATCGGCCGCGGTTACCCGCAAAACGCGGTGAAGGTCCTGCCTCCTGCCTCCGGTAACGAAAGGACCCCTGCACTCTGAACCCGTTTTTCTGACTACGAGGTATACCGGAGCGGCCAGGGAGTCCTCAGGGCTCACAGACGGCACAGAGGCGTTTTCCCAGGGACGGGAGGAGAAGGCGTAGTCGCCTGATGTGATGGCTCCTACGGGACAAACATCGGCAAGGTTTCCCGCAAACTCAGAATCAAGAATCTTGTCCCTGCCCGGGCCGACCGTTATCTCCCAGCCGCGCTCCCAGCGATCCCAGTCAAACTCGCCGAAAATATCCTGGTAGAGCCTCACGCACCTGGTGCAGTTCACGCAACGGTTGGGATAAAGCCTTAGGAAAGGGCCAACCTTATAGAAGGGCAGCTCGCGCTTCGGGAAATCGTAGAGGCTTTTCGCTTCGCCCATCGCGAATGTAAGCGATTGCAGGTCGCACTCTCCTCCCGCGTCGCAGACAGGGCACTCAGTCGGGTGGTTGGCGAGGAGAAACTCAAGGGTCCTTGCCCTTACATTCTCCCTGACCTCCGGGGTGTCCGTCATCACCCTCATTCCCTCCGCGGCCTTGGTGGCGCAGGCCGGAGCAAGCCACCTTCGGCCGCCCTGCTCCACCTCAACGAGGCACATTCGGCACGAGGCCTCGGGCCTGAGCTTCGGGTGATAACAGAACACCGGAATCTTAACCCCTTCTCGCCAGGCCACCTCCAGTATCGTTTCCCCCTCGTTAAAAACCACCACCCGGCGGTCAATGGTTATTTCCGGCATCTTAGCCTCCGGGTAGAGCTAATATTTTAAGGCTTGCGCTGGGCCGGGTTCAAAGTATGCTCTTGTAGAAATCAAGGAGGGCGGGAAACGAGTCCAGGCTAAACCTTTCGGGCTTCAGCGAAAGGGCCTTTTGGATAGCGAGAGCCATGTCCGCGGGGTCGCCCGCCCTGAAGAGAAGGACGCCACCAGGCCTCGGAACCGCGTCCGACGCAACAACAGGAACGCCGAGCTCAAGGGCCTCTGCCAGAGAAATTCCGAAGCTGTCAGAGAATGTGGGCCGGAGGAAGAGTTGCGCCAGGGGCAGGCAGGTCCAGAATGGCTCGTCAGCGTCAAGCCTTATAAGCACATCGCGCTCAAGCCCGAGCTCGGCTACCCTCCCCTTGAAAGACCTAAAAAGGTTTTCCTCGCCTATCTGAGAGAGGTAGATGATCATGCCAGCCTCGGGCATCTCCCTTCTGATAAGCGAAAGCGCCTCCAGCGCGGAAAAAAGCCCGTAGAGGTCTTTGTTATTCCAGCTTTTGAATAAAAGTGCCGAAAGGCATATGAGCGGACGGTGGGTTGAGGCGAATACCTCCACATCAAGGTGGGGCTTACCCCAATCAGGAGGGGATATGTAGGGGTTTATTATCGCAACATTTCTTGCGCCCGCGGCTGAGAGCTTCTCCGCTATCTCCTCGTTCACCGCAATGAAATGAGCCTTCTGAAGCATATGCGTGAACTCCGGCCTCTTCCGGAGAGGGATCCGCGGGGGGTTCCTGAGGCTGTGGACAGTGAAAATGACCTTCTTGCCGAACAAGGTCATCAACGAGAGCCTCATCCGAGCTCCCCACGAATGGGAGTGGTAGTGAACTATCCTCTCGCGCGCCCTCAGTGCGAAACGGTTAACCCACTTGCCCTTCAGGGGGAAAATGTTGGGGCCGGAATGGAGGCCCGTGTCGTCGTAAAGGAAGGCCTCAAACCCCTCCTCAAGGAGCCTGGGCAGAAGGCGGAAAAGGTGAACGGATATGCCTCCCCAAGGTTTCGGCCACGGCCCCACCAGGGCTATTGTAGGCTTAAGCATCTTTCGCCCCGAGGGCATCTGATGCGGCTAGGGTCAGGAGGGTTGAAGAGACAGCCTCCTCAAATGCCAGAGGCGCCGGCTCCCGCCCGAGGAGAAGGTTGGAGAGAAGCTCAATCTGCCTCCTGTGTCCCTTGTCCTGAGAGGGAATATTTATGTCCTTCCGGGCGGCCCCATAGAACTTGAGGGAAGAGAAATCATCCAGGAGTGATGAGGCGCCTTTCCCCATGACCTCAACTCGTTCCTTCGGCATATCCTTACTGCCCCGGCCCGAGTAAACCACAACCCCCAAAGAGCCATCCGGCCAGGCAACCGAAACCACGAACTCATTGCTGTTACCCGTAGCATCAAGGAGAGTGAAGTCATTGCCGAGCAGAAACACTAAGTAATCCAAGAAATGACACCCCTCACCTATTAGCCTCCCCCCGCCCACATCGGGATCGCCAAGCCAGTGGCCTTTCGGAAGAGGGCCAGCGTTCACCCGGTAGAGGATCGTGGAAGGCCTGTGTTCCTCAACGAAGGCCTTCAGCTCGGCCGAAAGCGGCGAATATCTCCTGTTGAAACCCACAACTACCGGTAGCCCGGATCTCCTCTGAGCCTCAACTATCTCCTCAAGCTGAGATAAATTGAGGGCGAGGGGTTTCTCAACGAAAACGGCCTTACCCGCGCTGAGGGCTTGCAAAACCAGCTCAGCGTGGCTGTTGTGCCTGGTTGTCACGAATACCAGATCAACGCCCTTGTCATTGAGGGCCTCCTGAAGGGACGAGCACCTAGCGCCGTAGGCCCGAGCCACTTCCACAGCCTTCTCGCCAGAGGATGAGACGATATGCCTTAACTGGAAATCAGGTGAAGCCGCAAGAAGCGGAAGGTGAACCTCCCTGGCAAACCTGCCCGGCCCAACGAAGGCAACCCCTATCCTGCCCTGTGGTTTCGGGGGCAAGGGCCTTGCCGCCGTGGGTGCCCGCTCATGGGCATAGGAGAAAAGTATGGCCAGCGGGGCATCCTCTCCCTCAAGCATACGGTATGCCTCAGGCGCCGATTCTACCGGAAGGACCAAAGCCTTTAGGTCTCTGGCCGGCGAGAACTTGCCCTGAGCGAGGAGGGAGAGGAAATATTCCATATTCCTTTTCTCGGTCCAACGGATGTATTTTGCAGGGTAATCTATGCCCTTTTCCTCGTATGCAGGGTCATACCTGCCGGGGCCGTAAGAGGTTGCCATGACGAGCTCCAGCTCCTTCTCGTACATCCTTCTCCTGTCTCCACACGGCTCCGTGTTCCCAACGAGCACAACCCTTCCGCCTGGCCTAGCGAGATCAAACCCGAGGTTCACGACATCAGGACCCCCTCCCGATGTGCAGAGGAGGACAGCGTCAGCCCCGAGCCCTGCCGTGAGCTCCATAACCGCATCTACCGCCTCTTCTAGGGCAAACGCCTCAAGCCCGAGCTCCCTCGGAAGCGCCAGCCTTTTAGAGTTTTTCTCAACGCCTATAACCCTGAATCCCGAAGCTCTTGCCACGAGAGCCGCGATGGTGCCGATGAGGCCGAGCCCGATCACAGCAATGGCCTCGCCTGGGTCAACCCCTGCGCGCCTTATGGCGTGGACAGCTATGGCGCCTACCGAAACGAAAGAAGCGTCCTGCATCCCAACTCCCTGCGGAACCGGAACGCAAAGGTTGACTGGAACCGAAACGATCTCAGCGTGATGGGCGAACTTGGTTCCCCCGCAGGCTACCTTCATCCCCGGCAGGATATCGCTTATTCTCTGTCCTACGCCGATAACAACTCCGGAAAGGCTATACCCGAGGGGTTTCGGCGATTCGGCCTTTTCCTTAAATTTCTTATAGGAAGCCAAAGCCTTGCCCCTAATGAGCCTCTCAGCGGCCTTGAGGAGGAGGGATGGGTTTTGAAGCAGGCGACTGGCCAAGGTAGGGGAGTGCGCCGCCACTGCGCTTCTTTCGGTCCCCGAGCTCAGGAGGGAGTATTCCGCCCTTACAAGAACCTCACCGGGGCCGAGGAACGGCTCGGGCACATCAATAACCTCCACCCCTCCTGCCCTCACTACGACCTTTCGCATTCTCTAGAAATAGGCCCCCATGCCGAAGAAAAGCCCCCAGAGGTTGGAGTGGGATGTTACGGTATCGTCCCCGAACTCCGCCACAAAACCCTGGCCCATGAAGCCCAGTGTAGCGTATATGGGTTTGTAGTAGTAGCTGAGCCCCACCTCCCCGGCGAACCGAGCGCCCTGGCCGTCGTCCGTGTCGCCAGCGTTGCCCCAGGTGATCTTGCGTGTAGCCGTGGTATAGGCCAAAGTGCCCTGAAGATAGGGGGCGATGCTCATGTGTTTCGGCGCGGGCTCGTATCCCAAGACAAGCCCGAAAGAGTTTGCGGTGTGGCGCTCCTTGAAGGTCCAGATAATTGGCGCGGACCACTCCTCGGAGTGATAGTTAAAGAGAAAACCCAGGTAGACATCCGTCGGATAAAACCTGCCCTCAAGGCTGAAGTCCGTCCTGGAGGCATCGGCGTCCTCCACCTCATTGACATCTCCGGTTTCGCTGTCGTGCACCTCAAGACTGCTGTAACCAGCCGTGAGAAAGCTCATCCCGATCCCGAATTGTCCGGAGCGAACGAGGCCGCCCGCTCCAAAAAGCGGTCCGGATGCCACTATCCTGTCGTTATCGCGCTGGTAAAAGCTCCACTCCGACGGAACTACCGCGCGGAAACCAGCCGAACCCGCGAGCTGGATCTGCGTTTGTGATATTATGAAAATAACGAGCATCTTAATCCTCCTTTGAACTCTTTAATCGGGAAACAACCCCCTCCAGCTCCCTCAGATGGCTCATCAAACGCCTGAACCCCGGGAAATCAAGGGCCTGAGGCCCATCAGAAAGAGCCCTGGAGGGATCAGGGTGAACCTCCACCATAACCCCGTCCGCGCCGGCGGCCAGGGCCGCCCGTGCCATCGGGATGACGAGCTCGCTTCGGCCGGTTCCGTGGCTCGGGTCAACGATGACAGGTAGGTATGTCCTGGCTTTCAGGAGAGGCACGGCCGAAAGATCAAGGAGGTTCCTGGTCTCCGTATCAAAGCCCCTTACCCCCCTCTCGCAGAGGGCTATCCTCCTTTCGCCCTCCAGCGCGATGTATTCGGCTGACCAGAGAAACTCCCGGAGGCTCGCCATCATGCCCCTTTTGAGGAGAACAGGCTTGCCCGCCCTGCCGACGGCCTCAAGGAGCCTGTAGTTGAACATGTTCCTGGAGCCGACCTGGAACATATCCACAACCTGCGCCATTACGGGTATGTCCTCGGGGGACATAACCTCCGAGACAACCGAGAGCCCGAAACGCTCCTTTGCCTCGGCTATCATGGGCAGGGCTTCCTCGCCGAGACCGCGGAATGAGTAGGGCGAGGTTCTGGGCTTGAATATTCCCGCGCGCATTATCCTCACCCCCTCCTCAGCGAGAAGGTGGGCTATCTCAAGGAGGCTATCACGGGACTCAACAGCGCATGGGCCTGCTATGACGACAAACCCAACGCCAAGGCTCCAAACAGGGCCGGTGACCTGGTTTCCCTTGATAACGATCCGCGGTTCCTGCAAGCGCAAATTATAACCCATTTTGCGCTTTGGATTCACCATATCCGCGCACAGTCTCAAAAGAGAAGGGGCCCGCGAGGGCCCCTCTCAGAGAAGGAGGTTGGTGGGGTATCTTTTAGAACCACATCGGGCCAGGGCCTTTTCCGAGCCTGCCTTTGCCGCCCTTGCCAGGCCTGCTGGCTCTGAGTTCGTTCAGCTTAGATTTCTGCTCAGGGGTAAGGAGATTCTTAATGGCAATCTCCGTCCTTATCCTCGCCATCAGGAGTTTTGCCTGAATGCTACTTATCTCGCCGGTCAGCTTCTCAACCTTGGCCATATCCGGCTTCTCCTTGCTCAGCTCGGTCCGGAGCTCAAGGCGCTTTGAGAGCATCTCAGCCCTCAGAGACGCGGTAGATGTGATGTGATCCGATATTATCTTCGCCAGCTTCTCGGACTGATCCTGGGTGAGGCCTATCTCCTCCTGAACCCAGGGGTTCATCAGGAACCTGAAACCAACCCCGGGCCCTCCGAGGCTCATGACAGCGCTTATGATTATTCCGGTCATCTTCTTTCCTCCTCAAGGTGGGGGTTTTGCTTCCACCTTTCGGTTAATTAGACACATCCGGGCGGTAAAATGTTCCGGGCTAAGGCGCAGGTATTCCAGCCCTCCACGCTGACCATCCCCCTCCCTTTCCCGCTCCCCAGACAGCGAGCGCGAGCGCCATCACGCAGTCATCGTGGAATCCGGCCTGGCCCTCCATCCTCTCGCCGACCCTTCTGAAATGCTTGAGCTCCTCCAGGAGGGTCAGCTCCGAGGCCGGAAGAAGAAGAGAACCGGTCTCCAGGGCAAGCCGCAGTCTCGCGACCATCTCCTCCTTCCTCTCTTTGGTTATTACAGCGTGCACTGCACCAGGAACCGCCTCCGCTACAGCCTCGCCGACGCCGGTCGCGTCTATGAGGACCTTTGCCCTGTAGCGGGCCTTGAGCGCTTTGATGAGATCGGATATCTCAGCGTATGCCCTTAGCCTGAACCTGTGGAATTCCGCTATCTTCCAGGGTTTCTCTGATACATCCAATATGATTATCGCGGTGCAGTCCCGGATCTTGGCGAGGTCAACCCCCATCGTGTAAAGGTGGCCGGGGAAGGGCTGGCCGGCGGGCGAGTAATCCTGGACCGCCGAGAGAACGAGGCTCTGCGGGAAAACAGCGTCCTCCGAATCCGGGAACTCAGCGAGGAACTCGCACTGAAAGTAGTAATCAGGGACCTCTGACCTTACCCTTTCTATCTCCTCCTTTGATATGTGGGGCGCCTCGTATGTCGTTGCCCTTGTGGATGAGTAATACTCCCCGTCAGCCGTGCCCCGGGTGAAGAGCTCGTAAAGGTAGGAGCTCTTTGACCAAGGCGTGCCCTCAAAGTCAATGATTGCCCTGGGGTTCTGTAGGACTGCCGGCCTCAGCGCCGCATAATAAACCTCGTCCGGGACAAAAGAGGCCTCTGTCACGGTAATCCTGTGGTAGCCGCGGCCCCTCACGAACCTTCCGCCCCTGGCGACGGACCTTGAGGTTATAAGAGAGCCGTTCCTGAAACTTATCTCGTGGAACGGGGAGCGCCTGTCCTCCGCTATCATATATTCAACGAGGGGGCAGGATTCTGCCCAATCCCTGAAGTAATCAAAGTAGACCCTCGCCTGGTCAAGCGATGGCCCCACGACCAGGGAACGGGTTCCGGGGTGAGTCAGGGCGTAGTGAAGGAGGTCAAGCGCCGAAAGCGCGGTCTTTCCAAATCTCCTGCCAGCGAGGCGAACCCTGATCCTGCCGGAGAGAAGGAGTAGCCTCCTCTGGGCCTGGTTGAGCCTGAAACCCGATACCTTCTCAGCGAAAAAGACCGGGTCTGCCCTGAGCCTCACAACAGCAGGCATGATCTTCTCAAGGAGCTCGCGCTGGATGTAGGGCACAAAGGGAATAGTGCTGAGGCTAAGGGGTGCCCGGGGTTTCGGGATTATATGGATTGAAGCCCCCAACACCTCCCCTATAAAATATTCCCCTGAGCCATAGGAGGTGAAAGATGCTTAGAACAGCTGGAATAAGCTTGGTTGGCTTGGTCCTTCTCCCTGGTTTCGCCAAAGGAGAAACCACAAATCTCGGAGAATACGGGCCGTTTGAGAAAATAGAATTTCTCGCAGGCACCCCGGACGGCTCCGTCTGGGGGTTCTGGGCCAAGAAGCCCAACGGCAAAGAGTATGTCATCATCAACGGCAAGGAATGGGGTCCGTATGAGGATGTGGGGTGGTGGCCTCAGTTCTCCTCAGACGGCTCCACCTGGGGGTTCTGGGCCAAGAAGCCCGACGGCAAACGGTATGTCATCATCAACGGCAAGGAATGGGGGCCGTATGAGGTGGCGGGAAATCCTGAGTTCTCCTCGGACGGCTCCACCTGGGGGTTTGATGCCATGAAGCCCAACGGCAAATGGTATGTCATCATCAACGGCAAGGAATGGGGGCCGTATGAGGTGGCGGGAGATCCTAAGTTCTCCTCACACGGCTCCTCCTGGGGGTTCTGGGCCATGAAGCCCAACGGCAAATGGTATGTCATCATAAACGGCAAGGAGTGGGGGCCGTATGAGGAGGCGCGGGAGCCTGTGTTTTCCTCAGACGGCTCCGCCTGGGGGTTCAAGGCCAAGGAGCCCGACGGCAAATGGTATGTTCTCATCAACGGCAAGGAGTGGGGGCCGTATGAGGATGTGGAGTGGTGGCCTCAGTTCTCCTCAAACGGCTCGTCCTGGGGGTTCTGGGCCATGAAGCCCAACGGCAAATGGTATGTCATCATCAACGGCAAGGAGTGGGGGCCGTATGAGGATGTGGGGTGGTGGCCTCAGTTCTCCTCAAACGGCTCGTCCTGGGGGTTCATGGCCAAAAAGTCCGACGGCAAATGGTATGTCATCATCAACGGCAAGGAGTGGGGGCCGTATGAGGAGGCGGGAGATCCTAAGTTCTCCTCAGACGGCTCCGCCTGGGGGTTCGGGGCCATGAAGCCCGACAGCGAAGTGTATGTTATCATCAACGGCAAGGAATGGGGGCCGTATGAGAGGGCGTGGTGGCTTGAGTTCTCCTCAGACGGCTCCGCCTGGGGGTTCGGGGCCATGAAGCCCGACAGCGAAGTGTATGTTATCATCAACGGCAAGGAATGGGGGCCGTATGAGGAGGCGTGGGGTCCTGAGTTCTCCTCAGACGGCTCCGTCTGGGGGTTCCGGGCCGAGAAGTCCTACGGCAAATTGTATGTCATTATTAACGGCAAGGAGTGGGGGCCGTATGAGGATGTGGAGTGGCTTAAATTCTCCTCAGACGGCTCCGCCGTCTTTTACGCCGCTACCCAGACCGAGCCCTCGTATTATAGGATTGATAGGATAGTGGTGCCAAGCAAATAGGTTAGGGCGAACGAGACGAGGACTTGATCGTCCCCGGATTTTCGGTTATATTATAGTAACATATGATTGGACTTTTGCTCTTGGCTTTTGTGGTTCCCCCGGATTCTGTGGATCCCGTCAATCTCCACTGGGTTGACACCATAGAGGACTGGAGCATGGGCCACAGGAGGCTCATAGAGGCCAGGGTGAGGGGAATTTACTGGAGGGTTGATAAGCGCTCCGGCGCGGTGGGCTTTTACAGGTTCAGCCCTGATGAGAGGCTCATCTCATACACCGGCCGGCTCATCCCCAAAGAGGAGGCAGATACCTCTGATGAGAGCGGCATCACGAGCCGGTTTAGCATTAGTAGCATAATAGACCCGGAGGAGGATGGGGTTGAGGTTCGCATAGATGAGCCTGGCGCGGCGTGTTTCCTGGTCTTCAACAAAAAAACGAGGAAATACACAAACTTCTACGTCATTGTCCTTCCTGAGGGGAAATAGCCCGATCTTATCCGATATAATCATAAGGCTTGGAATTCGCGAGAATTGCTGTTCCTGACGCTGGCGCGGTCCTGACATACCGCGTCCCCTCGGAGATGCGCCTCGCCAGGGGCGATGTGGTTCTCGTTCAGGTGAGGGAAAAGGTCTTCACCGGGCTTGTTCTCGGTGAGGATGAGCCCTTTCCGGGCGCGAGGCCGGTCTACGGGAGCTCAGGGATCAGGGTTCCAGAGTCCCTCGTCAGCCTTGCGGAGTGGATCGCGGGGTATTACCTTTCGCCCATTCATGAGGCCGTAAGGCTCGTTTTGCCTCCTGGAATCCCGCGCAAGGAGCGGATTGAGATATGCATGAGGAGAGACCCTCCGGCCGTTGAGGCTCGGGGCCCTGTCCAGAGGGAGGTTTTCGCCTACCTGTGGGAGAGGAGGGGCCGCTGGCTGAGCAGGGACGCCCTCATCCGAAGGTTCGGAAAGCCCGGAAAGGACTTTCTTGAAAGGATGATTGAGGCGGGCGCCTGCAGGATCAGGTCAAAACTTCCCAGGCCGGCCGGCAAGGAGATGGAGGAGTTCGTGGGCCAGGGGGGAGATGCCTTTTTCCCCGAGAGGCCGCTGACCCAGCAAGCTCTTGTCCTGGAGAGGTTGGTTAAGGAATTGAGGGGCGGCGCTTTCAAAACCGCCCTGCTCCACGGCGAGACCGGCTCCGGGAAAACCGCTGTCTACGCCTGGCTGGCTATGGAAGCGCTCAGGATGGGCAGGGGGGTAATAATCCTCGTGCCAGAGATAAGCCTCACGCCGCAACTAGCCGCTGTTTTCAGGAAGGCGCTCGGCCAGAGTGTAGCCGTTTATCACAGCGCCTTCAGCCCAGGAGAAAGGATGTGGGTATGGAGCAAGGTGGCCTCCGGGGAGACGAGGGTTGTTCTGGGGCCTCGCTCCGCGCTCTTTTTGCCGGTTGAGAACCTCGGCCTCATCGTTGTTGACGAGGAGCACGACGACTCATACAAGTCCCAGAGGCCGCCCCGTTATCACGCGAGGGATGTGGCGGCAGTAAGGGCAAAGTCCGAGAGCGCGCTTCTGGTTCTCGGAGATGCCACGCCTTCGGCAGAGTCCTATTACAACGCCCGGAGGGGGAAATACCTTTACCTCAGGATGCCGGAGAGGGTGCCCGCCTACATTGACCCTGTTGTGAGGGTTATTGACCTCAAGGAAACGGAGGTCTCCGGCGTATTCTCGCTCGCCCTTTTGGATGCCCTCAGGGACACCGTTAGATCCGGCCATCAGGCAATTCTTTTCCTGAACCGACGCGGCTACGCGCCATACATCCAGTGCTTGAGGTGCGGGGCTGTCCTAAACTGCCCGCATTGCTCGGTATCCTACACATTCCACAAGGACACGGGCCTCGCTGTTTGCCATCTGTGCGGGAAGACCTCAAGGGTTCCTGGGGTCTGCCCCTCGTGCGGTAGCCCCTCGCTGGTGGCGATGCGATACGGTGTCCAGCGCGTCCAGGAAAACCTAGAGGCTCTTCTTCCGGGGGCGAAAACTCTGAGACTGGACAGGGACATCTCAAGGAGGCGAGGAGGTCCGGAAAGGGTTTTCCGGGAGTTCTCCTCCGGCAGGGCGCAGATACTTGTGGGAACCCAGCTCGTGACAAAGGGCCTGGACTTTCCCGGAGTTAAGCTCGTGGGCGTTCTGCTTGCTGACATGGGACTATTCAGGCCCGATTTCAGGGCCGCGGAGAGGACATTTCAATTGCTCGCCCAGGTCAGGGGAAGGCTGAGAACAGGCGGCATCGTAATGATACAGGCCCTAAACCCCGAGGAAAGGGCAATAAGGTTCGCAAAAACCAACGACTACGAGGGTTTTATGGAATCAGAGCTCCGGGAGCGCAAAAGGTTCGCCTACCCGCCTTTCTCAAAGCTGGTCTTGGTTGAGGCAAGGGGAAAGAGCCAAGAGAAGGTCATGGAGTTTCTTGAATCCCTAGCGAAAGAGACAATCTCAAGCCTTGGAGGAGGGGGGCAGGTTCTCGGGCCATCGCCTTCGCCATACGAACGGGTGGCGGGGCTTTTCAGGGCGAGGTTCCTCGTGAAGGCCAAAAGAGGCCTCACGCCAGAGCTGGGCTTCCTCGCGGAATACAAGCCCCCGCCGGGGATTGACCTCACGGTGGATGTGGATCCGGTGGACATGATGTAGGCCCTGCCTGTCGGCCGCAAAACCTGGACGAGGGGTGAAGCCATCACCGCTTGCCCGATCCTGTTCCTGAGAACTATAATTATCCTATGAACGAAACAGAGACCGTGCCCCCGCAGGTTTACGATAAGGAGTGGGAGGGCTTCGTCCGGGAGCTCAGGCTCGCGAGGCCGTGGATGATGGCCATGGCCATCATAGACATTATCATAGGCGTCCTGTATCTCCCGTTCGGAGCCGGAAGCATCCTTGCCGGCGTGATCTTGATTATGGCCGAGTCCAGGCTCAGGAGGTTCCTTGAGGGCGAGGCAAAAGCGCTCTCGGCATTCGCGGGACATTTGAAGCTCTATTTCATAATCTCGGTAATAGCCGTAATAGCGGCTATGGTCCTATATTTCCTCTTCATCTTTCTCTATGTGGGCCTCATCCTCCTTGCCATAATCCTCATAGCCCTCAGCAGAGCAACCGGAGCGCACTGAGAGGGGCCGCGAGGCCTGGGCTTTCGCCAGTTGCTCCGGCCTCAGGGGCCGGGTTAAGCTTTATTCCTGTATGAGAAAGGTTTTCTTCTTTTTAGTGATAGGGCTTCTTATGGGAGCCTCCTGCTGTAGACATAGGACAACCGAGAGAGCCGGCACCCAGTCGCCGGACACTGCGTCGCCTAATCCTGACGCGGCCTCACAGGCCCCGCAGAGCAAGTTCAAGCCCGCGCCAGATTTCACTCTGGTCTCAATAAAGGGGGACACGATAAGGCTCTCTGATTACAAGGGAAAGGTTATCATCCTTGATTTCTGGGCGACATGGTGCCCGCCCTGCAAGGAGGAGATCCCCCACTTCAAGAGCCTATTCGCGGAGAAATCCGGGGCAGGCCTCGTGATAATTGGGATAGTTGTCAACGACGATGTGTCGGAGGTAAAGAAGTTCGTCAGCAAGAACGGGGTCAATTATCCTGTTGCAATGAGCACGCCTGAGGTTGAGAAGGCATACGGCGGCATAAACGCCATCCCGACGACCTTCATTATCGGCAAGGACATGACCGTAAGGCGGAAGGTTGTGGGATACCGCGAGCCTTCATTCTTCAATAAAGAGGTGGAGAAACTCCTGGCAGAGTAGGGGAGGCACAGTTTCAGCTGGAGAGAAGGACAACGCAGTCAGCTACATTTGTGCCGGTCGGCCCTGTTTCAATCAACCCGCCTACCCTCCTGAAAAAATTATAGCTGTCGTTGTTATCAAGGAATTCCCTCGGGTCAAGGCCCTTTTCGTGAGCGATAAGGCATGTTGAGCCATCGGCAAAGGCTCCGGCCGCTCGTGTGGGCCCATCCTTCCCGTCCGTGGAGAAAGCGATCACCCCAACGCCCCGAAGCCCCTTTATCCCCATAGCGCACGCGAGCGCGAGCTCCTGGTTCCTGCCGCCTGCGCCACTGCCCCTGACCCTTACCGTTGTCTCTCCGCCGAATATTAGGCAAACCCTGCGGCCTGAAAGATCCGAGCGCCCACGCGCTATGCCTGTGAGGATGCCCCCCATAGCGAAGCCAACCTCCCTCGCTTCCCCTCTGAGAGCGTCCGTCACAAGTATTGACTCGTAGCCCAGTTCTGCGGCTTTTTCCTTCAGACCCAGCAATGCGGTGCGGTTGTCCGCCACGATGATGTTCTGGACCCTTGAGAAACACGGATCATCGGGTTTCGGGGTCTCGGGCGCGTTCCAGATGGCCTCACGGGTTTCATGTTTAAGGGAATGCCAAATGTCCGCCCTTTTCAAAAGGGTTATCGCATCAGCCTTAAGGCTCGGATCTGGCGCGGTTGGGCCCGAGCCTATGTCCTCCAAAGCGTTTCCGATCACATCGGATATTATTAGCGCAAATAGCTTCCCAGCGCGGGATGCCCGCGCCAGGCCCCCTCCCTTCAGCCGGGAGAGGTGCCTCCTTACCGTGTTTATCTCGCGTATGTCCATGCCGGACCTGAGCATGAGGTCGTAGAGCTTTTGCAATTCCTCAAGGCTTATCCCTTCAACCGGCGCTTCCATTAGGCTGGATGCCCCTCCTGACAGCAGGACCAAGAGGGTCTCGTCCGGCCGGGCCGAGCGGGCGAGCTCCAGGCCGCGCTCCCCGGCCAAAAGGGATGACTCGTCCGGAACGGGGTGTGAGCTCTTTATCGCTTCAAGGCGAGGGATCTCGCAATCCTCAGGGGAGGCAACCAGTCCGCGGGCGAGCCTCTTTCCGAGGATTTCGTAGGCCGCGCGAGCGCAGGCCGCGCCGGCCTTCCCGACGGATATGAGGCAGACCCTCTCTCCCAGCTCAAGCTCAGAAAGCCGTTCGGGCAAGACCTTCTCCGGAAGGACCCTTTCGGTTCCCGCGCGGAAAAGGGCAAAAGCGGTTTCTCTCAAGTCCATAGGTTAGCCAGAGGGCCTCGTCCTCATGATGTAAAGAAAGAAAGGAACCCCGACGAGGCTCGTCACCACCCCGACCGGGAGCTGGTAAAAACCGACGAGCCTCAGGAGAAGGTCCGCCAATAGGACGAGCACGGCGCCCCCGATCGCTGAGCCCGGCAGGAGAACTGAGTGGCGCGGGGAGAGGAGCCTCCTCGCCATGTGGGGAACAACGAGCCCGACGAAACCCACAGCGCCCACGACAGATGTGACTAGCCCTACAATTACACCTGTTGTAATAAAAACAAGGGTTTTGAGCGCCTGGACATTCACCCCCATGGAGAGCGCCTCTGTCTCTCCCAAGGCCAGAGCGTCCAACTGCCTTGAGGTCAGAAAAAGCGTTGTAATCCCGACCAGGATAACTGCGGCGAGGAAAATGAGGTGCGGAATATCCCCCCTGGTCACGACAACCCCAAGGTTTCCCCAGAGGATATAGAATGTCCTTATCGCCTCGGCTTTTGCGAGGATCATGAACACAGCCACCAACCCCGATGAGAAAAACCCAACCATTACGCCCGCAAGTAGCATCCGGGTTCCAGAGAACCTGCCCCTTACAGAGGAAAGGGCGTATACCGCGAAAAGGGAACCAACAGCCCCGGCCGCGGCGGGAAGGGAAAGGACCCCTGGGCTACTTAATCCCAGAAAGAATCCGAGGGCATATCCGAGAGCGGCGCCGGATGCGGTCCCAAGGACATATGGGTCAGCGAGGGGGTTTTGAAAGAGCGACTGCAGGGCCGTGCCTGAGACCGAAAGGCTCGCGCCGACGAACACGGCGAGAAGCGCCCTCGTCAGCCTGAGGGCAAACAGGGACTGGTTCGGGAGGCCCCCAGGGCCGAGGGTTATCTCAAGGGCGAGAAGGGCCGCTAGGGCAACGATGGCGAAAGCGAAACGGAGGATCAGGAGCCTTCTCACCGCCTGTCCATTGCCTCAAGCTGATCCTGAATTCCAGCGACCAGCTCGCCAACGAGGCCCATGCTTATGAGCAAAAGGCCGGAAATAACGAGCAGGATTACCAGGTAAAGGATGGGCCTGTAGCCGATTCCGGCGATGAACCTTATGAGAATTGCGACGAGTCCGATGATGACCCCCGCGAGTCCGGAAACGAAACCAGCAGTCCCGAGGTAGAGGAGGGGTTTGCGCATTATGGTGAGCTGGAACTTTACAGCGAGGAGGTCAGCGAAACCTATTACTATACGCCAGAAACCGGTATACTTGCTCCTGCCGGCCGCCCGTGGCCTCAGGGTTACCCGCTCCTCGGTCACTGTGAAACCCTTCTCCACCGCGAGTGGAACCATGTAGCGGTGCCAGTCCCTCCTGAGGCCGAGCCGCGGGAATACCTCGGCCCTCACCGCTTTCATTGAGTTCATGTCGTGTATGGGCAGGGAAAAAAGCCACCGCGACAGGCTGTTGTAGACCCAGGAAACGAATTTCTTCTGGTAATCCCCTTGTTTCCAGCCCACCGCTATGTCGTAGCCCTCGGAAACCCTCTCCGCGAGGCGCCAAGCATCCTCCACAGAGTATTGCAGATCAGCGTCAAACACGACGAGCACATCCCCCTCAGCGTACCTTGAGCCGGTTATGAGGGCCTGGGTCTTGCCCAGGTTTGCGGAGTGCCGTGCGAGCTTTATGAAGGGGTATTTCTCCGAGAGCTCAAGCCCAACCTGGTATGTTCCGTCCGTAGAGCCGTCATCAACTATGATGCACTCCAGCCGGCCCGCGAGGGCATTTTTCTCTATGAATTCCTGAACCTCCCTTGCGAGAAGTGGAAGGCATTCGGCCTCGTTGAAGGCCGGAACCAAAAGCGAAACCTTCACCCGTAAAGTTTAATCCGGGAAACCGCCAGCGCGCAAACGCGAAAAGGCTGAGATTGCCTCTCTTGCCAGCAAGTTATTTGGACGCAACAGCTTTGAACGATAGCTTGCAAGGTTGATATAACCCCCCGGTCCCTTCTGGCCGCGGGAAACTTGCGACTAACCCGCGTTGGTTTTGCCCGGACTCAAACAAAAGGGCATTTGTTTGCAAAAAGGGCTATTTTTGCAAAGTATAGCCGGAAGTCCCTGATCAAGTGGCCTGAGAGGCTCGTCCAAAGGCCCGTGGGTTATAATTTCAAGGTGGCCGATTTCGCGCTCATCGGTTCCCCTGTCTCCCACAGCCTCTCGCCCCTCATTATGGGAAAACTGGGGCTTTCCTACCGGGCGCGCGAGGTCTTGCCCGGCAAGCTCAAGGACTTCATCCTGTCCGAGGCCCCCAGCCTCAGGGGTTTCAACATAACCTCTCCCCTCAAGGAGGAGATCATCCCTTTTATGGCGAGGCTTTCGCCGGAGGCGAAGGAGATACGCTCTGTTAACTGCGCCGTGAGGCGGGGGGATTTTTGGGAGGGGAACAACACTGACTACATGGGGGTCCTGGTTGCGGTTGATTATTTGGGGCTTTCGCCCAAAGGGGCGCTCATCCTCGGGACCGGCCCCGCGGCAAGGGCCGCCGCATTTGCCATGGAGAGGATGGGCCTCAGATTCGCCTTCGTGAGCAGGAGACCTGGGGCGGGAAGGCTCAGCCGTGGTGATCTCAGCCGCGAGGACCTTTCGCAGTGCGATCTGATAATAAACGCAACGCCGCCGGGAGCGATTCCGTTGCCGATGGATCTTATCGGGCCGCATAATTTTTTTCTGGACATGAACTACGGGGAAAGGGCAAATGCCCTTAGAGAGGCTCTAGCCGGAACCCCCGCTGGCTACTCTGACGGGATTCCGGTGCTCCTGGGCCAGGCCGCTGGGTCGCTTGAGGTGTGGCTTGGAGGGAGTTTCGCGGATTGGAGGGAGAGGGTATTTTCCGCGGCGGCTGAGCTGATGCTCCTATGATCCGGAGGATATTTCTCGTTGGGATGATGGGCGCTGGCAAGTCCACCGTTGGAAGGCGCGTTGCCGAGGCCCTTGGGTGGGATTTCCTGGACACCGACGCTATGGTAGCTGAATCTGTGGGAATGAGCATACCGGAGATATTCTCGCGGAAGGGCGAGGCCTTCTTTCGCGAGGCGGAGAAGGTTGCCATAGCAAAGGCGGGCGAAAGGGAACACGCTGTTGTAGCGACAGGCGGCGGAGCTGTTCTGGCCGGGGAGAACTGGCGCGTTATGGAGGCAGAAGGGTCGCTTTCGGTCTACCTTGAGGCCTCTGTGAGCACCCTCACGAGGCAGGTTGCGGGTTCTGGGGAAAGGCCTTTGCTTTCGGGCGGGCCGGGCAAGCTCGCTGACATCCTGCGCGCCAGGAGGGCCTTTTACCAAAGGGCAAACCACACCATCCGGGTTGACGGGAGGACGCCCGGGGAGGTTGCGGCCATGGTCATCTGGCTGTTGGAACCTGATTTCTCGGAGGCCGAGGCCGGCTTTTTTGTCGGGAGGGGCGCGTCGCGAAGTCTACCTGACATCCTGAGAGAGCGCGGCTATAGGAGGTCCTTCCTGGTCACCGACAAACGCGTCTGGACCGCTTTCGGCCAGGGCATCGCTGGGGGATTGAAGTCCCTGGGCCCCCTGGCGGTTCACATTCTTCCTGGCGGGGAGACCTCCAAGACCCTTGCCGAGGCACAGAGAGCCTGGAGGGGGCTTAAGACAGCACGCGCGGACAGGGGCACTCCTGTTGTGGGACTGGGCGGCGGTGCCGTGGGAGACCTCGCTGGTTTCGTAGCGTCCACATACATGAGGGGCCTACCCCTTTTTCAGGTTCCCACAACCCTCCTCGCCATGGTTGATTCATCGCTGGGCGGCAAGAACGCCCTGAACATAGGAAGGGTTAAGAACCTTGTCGGGACATTCTATTTTCCGGAGTGCGTGCTCGCTGACACTGTATTCGTCATCAGCCTTGACAGGGAGAGCTTTGCAGAGGGCTTAGCTGAGGCGATCAAAACCGCTATAGTTGCCTCTCCGAAGCTTTGGGAGTTGCTCCGGACAAGAAAGGAGGCCATCGTGAGGCGAGAGCTTTCTTTTATAGGCGAGGTGGTTTCGCTCGCCGGGAGGGCAAAGCTCGCGATCGTGGGGGAGGATCCTTATGACAGGGGCAAGAGGCACATCCTGAACTTCGGCCACACCGTAGGCCACGCGCTTGAGATAACCGCGGGCCTTTCCCACGGAAGCGCTATATCAATTGGCATGGTCGCGGAGGCCCGGATGGGCGTCCGTATGGGGATAACGCCGGGTTCCCTAGTGGACGAGCTGCGCGAGCTCCTATCCGAAAACGGGTTGCCCACAGAGGTTCCGGAAGGCTTTGACCCGAAAAAGGCCAGCGCTCTCGTGTTTCACGACAAGAAAATGGCGTCCGGAAGGCTCCTCATGCCAGTTTTGAAGGGAGCGGGACTCGCTGAGCTCGTTGAGGTTGAACCGGAAAGGGTTTTCTCATCGTGATCTTTGGCCATTGGAGAACCCAATCTTTTGTAGCGCCGTTCGTAGCCTCGGATCGTTCCCCCTGCGAGAGTCCGAAGCTTGGAACCTATATAAGGGTTTTTGGTCAACCCGAGAAACCGCGAGGCGATCTGGACCTGAGTGCCCGTAAGTTCAACGGGCGCAAGGACTTAGCCCGTGTCGCGAAACCGGCCCTTGACAGTTCGGGGTTTTTCGGTTATAATAACCACTGTATGGTGAAGAACGGGAGGTTATAATGAATTTATTCTATGTATCCCTGCTGTTGTGCGTGTCTCCTGAGGAGGAAAAGGCCCTGAGAGAGAAAGGGCTGTGGATCGGCCAGGAAGAGGGTGTTTCCACCCAGAGCCTCAACCCCAGCGGTCCGTGGGCCGGCCCCCAAGGCCTCATAACCTGGAACTTTGAGGCATCGGACGGAGGGTTCACCGCGCCGCCTGACTGGTTCTGCACCGGAGGATGGGGATGGGATGACCCATCCAATGGCCCCGGCGCGGCACATTCGGGAGCGCGCTGTTGGGGAACGAACCCAGACGGCCCCTCCTATGACCCGAACGCCAACTGGACGCTTACGACCCCGGCGCTGAACTTCTCCACACTTACCCGCCCGATCCTCAAATTCTGGCACTGGTATGAGACAGAAAGCGGTTACGACACATGCAGGCTTGAGATATCCACGGACGGCGGCGGTTCCTGGACCGCGTTGGCCAAGTGGGCGGGCTACGGCACGAGCTGGCAGGAGGTCACAGTAGACCTGGTCGCATACGCTGGAAGGCCCTCGGTAATGATACGCTGGAGATTGACCTCGGACGGCTCTATTCAATACGACGGCTGGTTCATAGATGATGTGAGGATACTGAATGGCCCCACAGGCGCGACAAACCTTTACGCCACGAGCTTTGAGGGAGGCGATGCCGGCGACCTTGCCCCCTGTTACCATAGGTGGGGGCGGGACTGCCCCTTGGCAAAGGGGAAACCCGAGCTCGGGCCCGGGGAGTGCCTATGATGGAACCCGTTGCTGGGCAACGAACCTCTCCGGCAACTACAATAACTCCGCCGATGAGGCCATCCAGAAGGGAACGAACATAAACGCCTCCGGATACCCATACCTTGAGATGAACTTCTGGCAGTGGTATGAGACAGAGACCAGCTGGGATTCCGGCTGGGTTGAGGTATCAACCGACGGAGGAACCACCTGGACAAAGGCCTCGCCGAGCTACCGCGGGACATCAGGGGCCTGGCTCAGGACAACCCTTGACCTATCGTCATACACCTCATCCCAGTTCAAGTTCCGCTTCCGCTTCAAGTCAGACGGTTCAGTAAACTACGCGGGCTGGTATATTGACTCTGTGAGGATAACCGCTGGCACAATGACCACATTCCGCAGCTGGGACTTTGAGGCCGACTCCGGCAACTACGCCGCCAACCCAGCGGCAACCAGAACGAACAGGAACGAGTGGGAGTGGGGAGCGCCACCTGCCGCGATAGGCGCTCACTCCGGCACCCGTTGCTGGGGAACAGACCTGGACAACACCTACGACACCTCAGCGATAATGGTTCTGCGAGCGCCCGTCCAGAATGTCAGCTCGTGGCCGCGCGTCATCCTTGATTTCTGGCACTGGCGAGACGCTGAGAGCGTTGACACCTCCATAGTTGAGGCCTCCTCTGACGGAGGGCTCACCTGGAACCGGGTCGCGGTCTATACCGGGAGCTTCCGGAGCTGGCGCGCAGAGAGCCTTAATGTCAGCGCATACAAGAGCGCTAATTTCACCTTCAGGTTCGTTCTGAAAACGAACGCGTCAGTAGTGGATACGGGCTGGTATATAGATGATGTTGAGCTGGACACTGTCGCGCCGAACATGGTTCCCATTACAATAAGCCCGATAAAGGTCTCCCAGGGCTATCTGGCCTGCTACATTGAAAATACCTCAACTGATGGCTACGGAACCATAACAGCGGCAACGGACACCCTTCACCCGCGCGGGCCTGACATAAGCCTTCTTTTTGGCGGCGCATACCACGACCCGTGGTCAAGCTACCTTACGGTGAGGTCGCACAGGAGCAACACGGACTTCGTTTGCAGGACCTCCGGTTGCACTACCCAGGCCGGCTACACCGTGGTCCAGATGGACCCATACTTCGTGGGATCATATATGATCAAAGGCTCTGAGGACTCCGTTGTCACCATCTGGGACGGCTTGCCGGACAACCTCCGTGTTGAACAGCACATATACGCCCTGGGCACGAATGTGGCTAACGCGCGGATACAGGTGATGACATATGTCATAAACAAGAGCAACCAGAACCGGACGGTCTCGGTGAGATACGAGTGGGACATCCACATCTACGACACGGATGCGCCATACATAAGGGGCTACAAGACCACTGGCTGGAGCGGCTGGTATGGCTCTGAGAAGCACTGGTGGGGCGATTCAATGGGGCTTTACTATGAGGAGAACCAGAACCCCCTCATCGGAATTCCTTTCTGGCACTATATATCCTGCAAATGGGCGCCCTGGCCTCCTGACCCCCCCGACCCGGACACCTTCTTCTTCGTGCGTTGGCCTTTGGCCTATGGGTCTGCCTTCCCAGTGAACTACATGGCCGACGGCAGGGACAGCCTTGGCCGCAACTTAGATGACTGCGTTGTTTTCATGTGGGTCAACAGGACCATGGCCCCTGGCGATACCCTCAAGGTAGTTGAATACCTGTGGTCTCCGAACCAGCCCCTCTACGAGAATGTTGAGGAGCCAGGCCTTCCCGCTAAGCCCTTCGTCGGGCTCGGCGGCCCTAACCCCGCGAGGCCAGGTGACGCGCTCTGTTTTGGGCTTTCTGAGGATCAACAGCTTGACCTAAAGATCTACTCCGTTGACGGAAGGCTTGTGAGGACACTTGTCTCGGGCAAAGAGGAGGCAGGAACCCACTCATTCGTTTTGCCAAGCCTGCCGTCAGGAACCTACTTCCTCGTAATGGACGCGGAGCGGGACGGGAGGTTCTCAAGGAGAATTGTGGTGAGCAGGTAAAAGAGAGGGCCCCGCGGGGCCCTCTCTTTTTTGTCGGTGCTAAGGTTCTACATACGCCTTACCCTCACAGCCTTGGGGCCTTTGTCGCTTTCTATGACCTCGAAGGAGACATGCTCCCCCTCTTCCAGGCTCTTGTAGCCCTCTGCCTCTATGTCGCTGTAGTGGACGAAGACAGATCCCTGTCCGTCGTCCCTATCTATGAACCCATATCCTTTGCGTGCATTGAACCAACGCACCGTGCCTTCTATCCTTTCATCTGACATCTGCAAAAAACCTCCGAAAAGTTAACCAGATACAAATTATATACCCGCTCGGCCGGGCATTGCAAGTATCGTCGAAGGGCAAAATCTTCCTCTATTTGGTGGGCACTCTTATCCTCTCAATCCTGTAATAAGAGGGCTCGGTCTGGGTAGCGGCGTAAAAGGCGGCGGAGCCGTCTAAGGAGAACCGAGGCCACCACGCCACCTCATACGGCCCCCACTCCTTTCCGTTGATAATGACATACCAATTGCCGCCGGGCTTCTTGGCCTCGAACCCCCAGGAGGAACCGTCCGAGGAGAACTCAGGATCTCCCGCCACCTCATACGGCCCCCATTCCTTGCCGTTGATGATGACATACCATTTGCCGTCGGGCTTCTTGGCCCGGAACCCCCAGACGGAGCCGTCCGGGGTGCCTGTGAGAAATTCTATTTTATTAAACGGCCCGTATTCTCCGAGATTTGTGGTTTCTCCTTTGGCGAAACCGGGGAGAAGGGCCAAGCCAACCAAGCTTATTTCAGCTGTTCTAAGCATCTTTCGCCTCCTATGGTTCAGGGGATATTTTATAGAAGAGTTGTGGGGAGCTTCAACCCATCAAGGGGTGTATAATTTCAAACCTCACCCTGAGGCTGAGGGGTGGGCCCTAAGGTGCCCGGAAATCCGGACGGATCTCGGAGGGGAGGGATCCGTGGCAAAGGTCTTGGTTGAGCGCTAGAAAAGACCAACAATGGAAAGGTGGAGAAGCCCTTTCTCGCCGGGGCCAGCGCTCCTGGCATACATGGCCTCAAGCCCAAGGGCTTTTCCCCTCAGCCTTACCCCGCCGCCCCAAGAGAACGGAGAAGGCAGGCCGCGGCCCCAGCAGATATCCAAGAAAGCGAAGGGCGAGACAGCCCCTCTCATCCCCAGCTCAAAGGAGACCGCGGAGTAATCCTCCAGGAAGAACCTCTGAGGCCTGTAGCCCCTGGGCGGGAGATGGCCCCCTATCTGGAATAGGTCAGTGATGAGGGCCGCCTCGTCCGAGCGCAGGAATCCTCCCCTTGTGGACAGGCCCGCGGTCGAAAACCACAAGGGAAAGCGCAGGCCAGCTTCCCAGGTTACCCTCTGCAGAGACTGCGAGAGCCTTGAGTCAGCGGAGACCAGAAACCCCCTTTCCGGGAATATCCGTGGCCTGAGCCCGCTCCAGGTTCCCCCGAGAAGGAAAAATAGCCCGGAAAAGGCTTTGCCGGACGCAAAATCCTTATCCCTCCGCCAGCTCTGGCCGGCCCAGAGCTCTGTCTCGCCGGAGGCCGGATAAACCGCCTTGTAATAAGCCTCTTCGGTCATGTATAGGGATTCCGCGAAAGCGTATCCTCCGCCTATCTCAAGCCAGACCGGCCCCCCCAGAACCCAAGGTTCCCTGTAGCTCCCCTGGATGCTCTGGGAGAGGAGCGAAAGCCTTTCCCAGGAGAGCCGGGCGCGCCTGCCAGTTCCGGCTATGTTGGGAGCGAAAAATTCCAGGAAACCAAAGGCGCTTCCCTCAGAAGGATCGTATGCGCCTGAGCCCAAAACGGTGAGCGAGGCGGCCTCGGTTCTCTTGACCTCCATCACGAACCCCCTCTCGCCCATTGAGAAGCCGGAGGCCGTGAACTCCCCGAACCCGAAACCCCTCGCCCTGCTGAGCGCCTCGGATGTCCTCTGGGGGGAGTAGGGGAAACCCAGGACTCCGGAGAAACACCGCCTCATCGCAGGAGAAGCCGTTTTCCCCTCCACCCTGATATCCCTGATTATAACCAGGGTTCCCCTCTCAACCATGAGGGTCAGGAAAGCGCTATCGCCTCTCTTTTCAACCGATCCGACCCAGGCTTTAGCAAGCGGGAAGCCCCTTTCCGCGCACCACAAGAGCGCCCTTTCTGTAAGGGTATCAATGAGGCCCGAGGTAATCTCCCTGCCCACGAGGTCCTCGTATTCAAGGGATTTCGGACCGTCCCCCTCCACGCTCAGCCCGCAAAACCAGAGGCTTACAAAAAGAGGTAGGATCTCCACCTTTCGTCAGGAATGGGTATCTCCGAGAGGAGAAGGTGAATGTGGGAGGGCTTGCGCGGTTTCCTGAGAAGGCGCATGCCGGCCTGCTCGGGCGTTCTCTCACCCTTGAGATGATTGCAAGAAAAGCAAGCGCAGACAAGGTTCTCCCAATCATCCTTCCCCCCTTGGGACCTGGGAACTATGTGATCCACGGTCATAACCTCCCCCTTTGCCCCACAATACTGGCAGGTATAGCCATCCCTTCTCAGAATGTTCCTCTTCGTGAGCGGGGGCTCCCCTCTCCTTACCCTGACGAAGTATCTGAGCCTTATGACCGATGGCCTGGGCATGGCGGCGCGCTCGCCCCTTATCACCATCCCGTCGTAGCTGTGGACGAGCTCAGCTTTACCAAGATAAAGTAGCTCTATCCCTCTCCTTATGCTACAGATGTTAAGAGGCTCGTAGCTCCCGTTCAGAAGGAGAACAGCCCTGCTTTTCAGTCTATTCCCTGGTATTTCCTCCATGCCTTTAGGCGGAGCTGCTCCGCCCTCTCCTTCTGTTTTGAGGCGTATCCTGCCCACCTTGGGTCCCCCGCGGCGATGGCCTTGCCGTAGTAGCTGAGGGCCGCGTCGTAATAATCCAGGGATTCCTTATACTTCTTTTGCCCTCGGAGGGACTCAGCCTGGTTCAGGTTTATGTCCCCGAGCAGTGAGTAGGCTGGCCCCTTTATCTCCGGCCTGTCGGCGTCCGGACAGTTCAGGGCCGTGTTGATGAGCTTGGAGGCCTCGCCGTAGCGCTTCTGTTCGGCCAGGAAAACGGCCTTCTTCATCCACACCGAGGCAACGGAATCCGCCAGGGTGCAAGCCTTTGTGTAATCAGCCTCAGCGGCCTTGGTCTTCCCAAGGCCAGCGTAGGCATCCCCCCGTTGGATGTAGAGGATATACTTCGTTGAATCCTTCTGGATGAGCCAGTTAGCTTGCTCAATGGCCTTGGTAAGGTTATTCTTTCCGCCAACCTTCAGGTAGCACTCCAGGAGCTTCGCGTTGAGGTCCTCGTTATCCTTGACGGTCTCGTATGCCTTCTCAAGATACGGGATTGCTGACTGATGATCCCCTCTGTCCACGAGGAAGAATCCGTAGGCCCTGTTTATGGCTGGATTGGCCGGGTCATTGGCCAGGGCATCCTTGTATATTGAGTCAGCCTCAGACTTTCTGCCGGCCTGCTCGTAGACCTTCGCTAGCCCGAATCTGGCGTCGTTGTTGTTCGGGTCAACCTCAAGGGCCTTGTGATAGTATAGCTTGGCCTTCTCTATATCCTTTTTGACTATGCCATACATGAAACCGAGGCCCTGCCAGCCCCTAGTGTCCTTGGGATCTATCTGGGCTATGGTCTGGTAAGCCATCTCCGCGGAGTCAGCTATCCCCTTCTGGATGTAAGCCCAGCCCAGATCAACATATATGTCCGTGAACGACGAGTCGTAGCTGAGCGCGCGCTGGAAGTTCTCTATGGCCTTATCCGGGTTCCCCTTGTTTATCAGGTAGTCCTTGCCTATGGAATACCAGACCTTGGCCGAATCCCTCGCCACATCGGGCGGCAGTTTGATCCTTGTTGGCTCCTTCGGACCCGGCGTGCAGGAAAGGGTTAAAAGAAACGCGGTCAAGGCAATGCAAAGTCTCATGGCTCTTTCTCCGTCTGGGATAAATTTTAAGGCCCCGGCCCGGCAAGGTTCAAACAATTCAGGGTATAACAACCTTTCCGGCTATGGCGTTGCCGGCTCGCCAGATATAAACCCCCTTGCTGAGGATTACCTTGGTCTTTCCCCTCGTGAGTTTCACGGAGCGGACGAGCCTGCCCTCAACCGAGTATATCTCAACGGTTATCTCCTCATTTGAGGCAAAGAGCGCGGCGCCCGGAAAAGGCGAGGAGATCACCTGTGGCCCGCGCTTATCAGCCCAGGACTCCTCCACTGACGGTGGGCAGATATCCGTTTCGGAGGGCGCGCATTGGTTCAGGGAGGGATTCACTTCCGCAACGGTAAACTCGGCTTCTCCCCCTATAAACACGGGCGCGCTTTCCGAGGCCGGGGCATCCGCGACCGAAGGTTCGCAGGGCACGACACAGCCGGGGTAGCTCCCGTCAGCAGGAACCCTGAGGACGAAGATGTCGCTCAGCCCAGAGCCGTAAGAGCCTGTTGAGCCGACGATTGCGAAGCCTCCATCCCCCAAGGATATAACCCGGCCGACCGAATCCAGATCCTTCCCCCCGAATGTCTCCGCCCACCCCAGCCCGCCGTCGGAAAAGATCTTCATGAGAAGGGCATCATCCAGGCCCTCGCCGAAGCTGGTGGTCTGGCCCAAAACCACTTCTCCTTCAGGGTTTTCAACGGCCGAAAGCGCCCTATCAATCCCCGGCCCCCCGTAGGTCTTCCCCCACTCAAGCGAGCCATCGGCCCCTATTTTCAAGAGCAGGATATCCGATAAGCCGGCTCCGGACCCCCATGTCTCTCCCGCAACGAGGAACCCGCCGTCCTGGGTTTGGAGAATGGCATTGGCCGCGTCGTGCTCAGGGCCTCCGTATGCCCTCACCCACTCAAGCTTTCCCAGGGGCGAGAACCTCGCCACGAGAAAATCCGAATATCCGGAGCCAAAGCTGAGCGTCCAGCCCGCGACCGCGAAACCGCCATCCCGGGTCTGGATTACGGATTCCCCGTAGTCAAAGCCTCCTCCGTCTAGTGTCTTAGCCCATTCCAGGTCCCCGTTGCTGGAAAGCTTAACCAGCAAGAGATCCCAGCCTTCCGGCCCGCGGTAGCGTCCTCCAGTGATAGCATAGCCCGAATCGGATGTCTGGCAAGCCCCTCCAGCGTAATCGTACCCCTCGCCTCCAATTATCCTCGCCCCCTCAACCTCCCCGTTTGGTGAGAGCCTCATGAAGAGTAAATCCGTGCCCTGGGCGCCGAAGCTCCTTGTGTGCCCGACAACAGCGTAACCCCCGTCCTGGGCCTGGAAGACCCCTGAGGCCCACTCGGGGCCGTCGCCCCTGTAGGTCTTTCCCCACTCAATCGTTCCCGAGGGCGAGAGCTTGAGGAAAAGGAGGTCAATCCAGACCGAGCCGAAACCCCAGGTTGAGCCGGCAACCGCGAACCCGCCGTCCTCAGCCTGGGCTATTGAAACAGCCCAGTCGTGGTCCGCTCCGCCGTAAGCCCTGGCGGAAGGCACTTGGGAAATGAGAAGCAAAAGCAATTTCATTCAAATCTTGCTATCCCAGGGGAGATATGCCGTATAACCTCCCATACAGGGCTACCATGGGTATCAGATATTTACCCGTTAGGGCTGTCAAAACAGCCATAAGATACAAATTTTAGAGCCTATAGCCGAGCCTGGGCCATACGCTAAAGGATGAGGAACAATTCCCTGCCCAGGAAAGTCTACTAGGGCATGAAACCGTTTCGGCTAAAGGATTATAATCTCCCCATGAGGGGATTTATTGCGATTGTGCTTCTCGGCATCCCGGCCGGCCTCCTCCAGGCCAAAAACCTCTCCGGGGCCGTTGCGGTTGTGCCCCCTGCTGGGAAAGAGGACCCTGAGCTCGGATGGCGCCTTGTGGACATGGTTACCTCACTTCTCGGCGAGACAAAGAGGGTTACCGTGGTTGAAAGGGCCAGGCTGGAGGAGGTCTTGAAGGAGCAGGAGCTTTGGGCCGCCGGAGCGGTTAGCGATTCGGAGGCCGTCCGGGTGGGGAGGTTGCTGGGCGCGAGATACACTTGCGTGATTTCTGTTGAGGAATACACAAGGGCTTTCGGGGTCTCGCTTTCGGTTGCCCTGAGGTTCGTTGAGGTTGAATCCGGAGCAGTTGTTGAGGTGATAAAGGGCCGGGGGAACGGGGCGAATCTCTCTTCGGCAATGGGGGATCTCAGGGAGGATATCAGGGCCGAGCTCCTCAAGGCTTTCCGCTCCAGCGCCTTGGTTGATGAAGTGGAGGGTGGCGGCAGATACTGTGTGATCACGCTCGGCGCCGAGGAGGGCGCGGTTAGGGGTGCTTTCTACAAGGTCCTCACATCCGGCAGGATAAAGAAGGAAAAGGGACTGCTTGTGGTAGAAGAGGCCTTTCCGGACTACTCGGTGGCCAGGGTGGTTAGGGGGGAAGTGGGGACAGGGGATAGCGTCATAGAGACGAATTCCCCGAGGTCATGGGACATTTCCGCCTTCTACACATACATGCCCTTTGATACCGTAGGACCCAAAGGGCTTGGGGTCCGGCTCCTTTTTGACAGGGATTGCAACTTCTTCGGGCCTGACATGAGGGGGTTTGCCCTCTCCCGGGGCGGTGCGGAAGCATACGGTATATCCCTCGGAGCCTTCAAGGGCCTCGCCATAACCGAAAAATCAACGGTCTACGCCAGCGCCACCGTGCCTCTCGCATTCGCTTCCCAGTTCGCTGACGGGCATTACTACCAGAACGCTCTGTATGGCTTTGAGGGCGCTCTCGGGTTTGACCTGTGGCTCGGGAACCTCTACGCCTTCGCGGAGATGTCCGGGCTTTACCTCACCCCGTTCTCCAGCTGGGACAGAAGCGGTTTGCCAGCTGGAGAGATGGGTTTAGGAACACTTACGATTAAGGCCGGGTTTGGAGTGAGGTTTTGAGATGATCGCGGTGATTCCGGCACTAATTTCCCTGAGCGTTAGCCTCTCCGACAGCGTTTTGGGTTCAGCGTCCGCAGGTGCCAAGGCCGATGCCCTGAGGGAGGTAAAAAGGGCGCTTGAGCGGACCGGAAGGCTGGAGCCATCGGAGCAGGCCTCCCTTACCATACTGGCCTTTGACCTGGATGCTGATTCTTCAAGAAATATATACGAAAAGGGCTCTGTGGAATACATCAAGGAGGAACCCGTTTCCTGCCTGTTTGATTTCCTTTTCAGAGCAGTATTCAATGAGGGGAACGAGGAGGGGGAGGATACTGTCTACAGATACAACTACTTCTCTGATTTCAGGCTAATAGAGGTGGAGAGCGGGAAGGTGGTGGGTGGCTTCAGGGCGGAGGGGAGGGGGTTGGGGAGCAGTTATTCCGAGGCGAGGGAGATGGCCTGGCTGGATTGGGAGTGTGGAGTTGAGCTCGGTATAAGGGAGATGTTCAGAGTTCAGGGACGGATAACCGGAACCCATGGCACTTGGTGGGGGAGGAGGGTGGACCTGGATATAGGCAAAGCCCAAGGGGTTAAGGAGGGCCACGCATACTCGGTTTGGAAAACCTACAGCCGCGGCGCGAAGCGCAGGGTTGGCCTGGTTGAGGTAACCGAAACCCACCCTTCCTGGTCCAGGGCAAAAGTTCTCCACGGAACATACGAGATAGATAAAGGCGACATAATATACGAGGAGACGAGACCGAGGCTCTGGCAAGGGGTTTTGAGGGTCACCCCACAGAGCGGATACGCTTATAACGACAAAGGGCTCGTTGCCCCGGCAAAGGACCTTTACTTTGGTTTCAGGCCATCGGTTGCCTACTATACCTTTGCGCCCGAGTTTGGGCTTGAGTTCACCCGCCACGCCTCGGCGTGGGGCTTTGAGAATTGGATAATGGGCACAGGGAGGGCTGACCTCATCCCCGAATACCTCGGCCTCACTGGTGATCTGGGCCTGGGGCTTTTCTGGCACCATCAGCCCATAAAGCAGGGGGTAATACTTGAAGGAGAGCCGGATGGCGCGGAGACATTCGGTCTTGGGCTCAGGGCCTCTGCTGGATTCCAGCTCGCCTTTGGCGAGGATTTCTCGGTATTCGGCCTCTTCGGCTGGCGCGCCGGGATCCAGACCCCGTGGGTCTATTACCTTAAGGCTGACTCCTTGGAAACCGAATCGGGTTCGCGCGGGGAGTGGAGAAGTGTTTCGCCTAAATACCTTCAGGATGGGGATCTGAGGATCTTCGGCCCCGTAATAACAATAGGTTTTGCCTTCAAGCTTTAGCCTAACGGACTATAGCCTTTCCCTTAATGTCCCGCGAGGGGCCAACAGCCCAAAGGTAGACCCCCCTCTCCAGGTTCACCCGTTTCTCTCCCATAGCAAGTTTTCCGGAATAGGCGAGGCGCCCGTCCGCCGCGTAAACCCAGATCTCCGTTTTCTCGCCGGCTGAAAATATAAGCCCTCCGGGCACGGGGCGACACATTATTGGCCTGGGGATTTCCCGGGCCTCGCCGGCGCTAACCGGCTCGCAGAGGTTGGCTTGGTTCGGTTCAACCGCCCAATAGCTCACCGATGGCGAGGAGAGGGTGAGGGTGGTGTTTCCGTATCCTGAAACCGAGCTCAGTGGCGGGGCTATGTTCGTTACGGGCGGTTCGCACGGGGTAACGCAATTGGGATACTCGCCCTCTGGCCCAATCGTCACCAGAAAGGTATAAAGCCCGTTGTTTAGGCCGAAGGAGCTGGTGGAGCCGGCGAAGGCTATCATGTTGTCAGGCGTTTCAGCTGCGCCCCTCCCGTAGTCATAGTCATCGGCTCCGGCCTCAAATCCGCCAAATGTCCTCGCCCAGATTAGGTTTCCTGATGAGCTCAGCTTCACGATCATAGCGTCGTTGCTTCCGAGGCCGTAGCTTTCGGTTGTCCCGGCAACAATGAGGCTACCGTCCTGCGCTTCGGTTACCGAATAGGCGTAATCATTACCGGGACCGCCAATTGTTCTCGCCCAGAGGATCTGATCCCCGGATGAGTTCAGCTTGAAGACCGCGAAATCGTAGCCTCCGGCGCCAAAGGTATTCGTTATGCCCGCCACCACGAACCCGCCATCGGAGGTCTGGAGTACCGATTGCCCTACAATCCCCCCAACCACAGCGAACCAAACCCTGAGCCCCGAGGAGTTGAGAAGGAGGACCACGGCGTTATCTCCGCCCACCGGACCGTAGCTGGTTGTGCCCCCTGTTATCACGAATCCGCCGTCGGATGTGGGGGAAACCCAGTTGCCGTAATCGTTCCCCGTTCCTCCGAAATACCTCATCCAGCCGCCGTAGCTCCCGTCCGAGTTCAGCTTGAAGAAGATGAGGTCATACCCGTTTCCCCAAACGAAGGACCTGCCGGTCACTACATATCCGCCGCCGGCCAGCTCCGCTATGCCCCTTGCCTCGTCATCGTAGGTCCCTCCGACCACCCTTGCCCAACTGAGGGAACCTGTTCCGCTCACCCTTAGGACGATCATGTCCCCCCCTGTCCCATAGGAATATGTGAGGCCGGCCACAGCGTATCCGCCATCGGAGGTGCCTATAGCCGCAAGCGCCTCATCGTTCCCCGCGCCCCCGCAAACCGATGCCCACTGGCCCACTCCATAGGGGTCCGTCTTTACCAGGAAGATGTTGTTTTGTCCTCCCCAGGACCATGTCCCGCCGGCGAGGAGGAACCCGCTCCCGTCCGCAACGACGGACAAGGCGTAGTCATCGCTGACCTGGCCGTAACCCCTGGCGAAAAGCGCCAGTAGCCCGAGGATTATCATTTCACATTAATGAGGGGCAGGAAGTTCCTGTCGTATGGCGCTATAAGGAAGGTTGTGTTCTGGGATTCGGCCATCTTCTGGAGGCTGGTGAGATAAAGATACTGAAGGTATTGGGGGGTAAGGGTAGCGTTTATTATCTTTTGCGCGTCAGCGAGGCCCGTTGCCTCAACCCTCTTGCGCTCGGCCTCAAGACGCTCCTTCTGCAGGACGAACTCCATCCTCTGGGCCTCTTGCTCCGCGCTCAGCTTTTCCTCTATGGCCTGGCGAACCCTGTCTGGCAAAGCGACATTTCTGAGAAGAACCCTCTCTACAATCACGCCCTTACCTGACAAGGCATCGTCCATCTTTGACTTGCACAGCTGAACAAACTCCTCCCTCTTGCCAGCGTATATGTCCACAGCGTTGAAGTAGCTGGCCGCGTCGCGGAGGGCAGTCCTTATCGCTGGACGGACCACTATGTTCACATAATCCGGGCCAATGTTCCTGTAGACATTCACCGCCTGCTCTGGAAGGAGCCGATACCAGACCGTGACATCAAGCTTCACGGTAAGCCCATCCTTTGTTAGGGCTTCTATGCTGTCGTCACGCTTCACCTGTCCCTCTTCGGACACAACGGACATGGTATATTCCTGGGTCCTCACGCTCATCTTCTCAACCTTCACGAAGGGGTTAACTATGTGGAAGCCTTCCCTGAGCACAGTGGGAAGTGCGGAGCCGAAAAGGACCTGGACCCCGACCTCGCCGGGCTCAATGATGACTATAATGGAGAAGAGGATGGCGATGATGCCAATGAGAAGGGAGAGACCAGAGATAATGCCGCGGACGATGTTTATCGCTCCCATGGCGCCGGTGAGGGCGGCACGCCTGCCGGCCGCCGCGCCTATGATGAACCACAACACTATGCCCACGAGGAGAACAAGAAGTCCAAAGACAAATAGCATACTACCTCCAGATTGAAATTATAAGGCCCGAAGACGGCTTTCTGCACCATGATCAGCTCCCTAAGATCTCACACTTCCTCAAATACTGATCCTCGGCTCGGAATCGCTTTGAGCCGGTGTTGGATGAAAATATATCCCCAAGATGAAGAGCTGGCTCACCTCAGCTGGGCTCAGAGTCCTCGCGCTGTGTATCAGGTATGCGATAGAGTGCAATCGCTCTAAGCGGGCAGGATTGAAAATTGAATGTTTTCCCAGGTCGGACTTTCCAGTCCGACAGGCGCAAGAGCGTATACACCAAAGCCCTAGTTTGTCTTGAGCGATTACGAGGGGGAAAGCTCAAAGCTCTTGTGCCCAAATAACTTACTGGCAAGAGAGGTGTGAGATGTCAGAATTAGATCCTACTTGACAAGGGCAGTTAGCTGTATAATATGCGCCCCTCCAAAGGAGGATTAAAATGGCAGAGAAAAAGGCAAAGGCCAAGAGCGGCTGCAAGTCCACGGCCAAGAAGCCCGCGGCCAAGGCCGCCAAGAAGGCAACCACAAAGAAGAAGAAGTAGCTAGGCCAAAGTAAGGGAAAGGGCCGGCAGGGCACAGGTGGTTCTAGTGGGGGTTTTTGTTTTATAGAAACAAAAAGCCGGTCCTGGGTCATTGCGATCCTGGCGAAGCGTAGATCTGCTAAATCACGGTCAAAGCCACTACCCTAAGACCAGATCACATTAGGCTTTCCAGCCTGAGGAACTCCTTCATTATTGTCTTTATCCCAGCCCTCTCAAAATCAACCAGAACCTTGCCGTCATAGGATTCCAGCACTATGCCCCTACCGAACTTCGGGTGCCTCACCTTCTGGCCCGGCAGAAATTCATCCTCACGGATCATCTTCAGGGCCATCTCAGCGCTCTTGTTTGCCCACTCCGTCACCTCATCGGGGAGCTCGCGCAGGAACGGGGAGGGTTGGAGGTTCATGCCGCGCCTTATGTATCTGCGCCTCGCGTAGGTTAATATCAGATACTTCATCGCCCTGGTCATGGAGACATAGAACAGCCTACGCTCCTCCTCGTAGGAGCCGTCCTCCTTTGAGGAATGATGGGGGAATACGCCATCCTCCAGCCCAGTGACGAAAACCACCGGAAACTCCGTTCCCTTCGCGGCGTGTGATGTCATAAGGGTTATGGCGTTAGCCTCTCTGCCAGCCTCATCCAGCTCCGTCCTCACTGATACCGTTGAGAGGAACCCGCGCAGGGATATGTCATCAGCGGTCTTCACATAATCCTCAACTGTCCCCACAAGCTCAAGAACATTTTCCCACCTGTCCTCTGCCTCGTCCTTAGGGTAGTTGGAGAAGAGGTAGTCCCTATAGCCGGTTAACTCCACTACGCTCTGGATAGCTACATCAGCGTTTGCCTGGGGTCCCATTGCTTCAAGTTTCTTCATGAGAGCATCAAACTCAGCGAGGGCCTCTAGTATGGATGACCTTATTCCCAGGCTCTCCAACAACCCCGGCCTGGATATGATTTCGCGAGATGAGACCTCCGGATGCTCGGGCCGCAGTTCCTCAACGAGCCTCGCTATGCTGTCCAGGGTCCTCTTGCCTATGCCCCTTGGCGGCACATTGATTATCCTTCGTAGGGAGACATCGTCCTTTGGGTTCACTACAAGTCTCATGTAGGCGAGGATATCCTTAACCTCCTTGCGCTCGTAGAACTTGAGGGCGCCGCGCATCTCGTATCTGAGGCCGAGGAGGGTGAGGGCCTCCTCAAAGGCCCGGCTCTGAGCGTTCGTCCTATAGAGAACTGCTATATCCGATGGGGCGAATCCCATGCTCAGGAACTCGCTTATCTTCTGGGCAACCCGAAGGGCTTCCTCCCTCTCGTCCTCTGTAGGAATTATGAGGACCTTTTCGCCTTCCGGGTTCTCGGTCCAGAGGACCTTGCCCCGGCGCTGGGTATTGTTGACTATTACGCCGTTAGCGGCCTCAAGTATCCTCTTTGTGGAACGGTAGTTTCTCTCCAGCTTGAAAATCCTGCAATCCGGAAAATCCTCCTCGTAGCCAAGGATGTTGTTTATGTTGGCCCCGCGGAAGGAATAGATGCACTGGTCCTCATCGCCCACCACAAAGAGGTTCCTGTGCACGGAGCTCAGGAGAACAAGCAGGTGATACTGGGGCCTGTTGGTGTCCTGATACTCGTCCACATGGATATACCTGAAGCGCTCCGCGTATTTAAGCCGGATGTCCGGGTTCTCCCTGAGGAGTTTTATGGCGTTCAGTATGAGGTCGTCAAAGTCCATCGCGTTCTGCTCTCGGAGGGCCTTCTGGTATGCCTCGTAAATGTAGTAGAACCTGTCGTCATCGGGCTCGTAATCCTCAAGGTTCTTCATTTTGGAAATGACAGCGGAGGCGGAGCGGGGATTCTGGTCGGGATAGTCAGAGAGTATTTCTTTGAGCAACGCTATCTGGTCTTCCTTATCGTAAATGGTGAAATTGGGCTTGTAACCTATTCTTTCAGCAAAAGGCCGCATCATCCTCACGCACATGGAGTGGAATGTCCCCATCCAGAGTCCGGATATATCGCATACGCCTTTCAGAAGGGCTTTTACCCTCTCCTTCATCTCGTCAGCGGCCTTGTTGGTGAATGTGACGGCGAGGATGTTCTCAGGCGAAACCCCCTTCACCCCAATCAAGTAGGCAACCCTGTGGGTCAGGACGCGCGTCTTGCCGGACCCAGCGCCCGCTATCACGAGCACCGGCCCTTCGGTGGCGAGGACAGCCTCCCTCTGCTGTGGGTTCAGCTGAGAGAGGATGTCCTCCTCAGAGAGAAGGCTCCGATTTCCCATTTCCCTATCTCAAGGCTATATATCCACAATGACCGTTGCTACCCAACCCCATGGTTCCTCCTTCAGGGTAAGATTATGGTAGGTAACGCCCTTCACTACCCTCTTTAGCTTGTGCCTCTTTGGGCTCATCTTTTCGCCCCTCGCGACTCCCTGGAGCGAGCCATCCGTTAGCTTAACCTGGAAATCTGAGAAAAGTAGGCCCTCGGTGTCGGTAAGGTAAATGAGGGCTGAGAGCCACTCCTTGAGAAGGTCCTCGGGCGTCTCCTCCTTTATCTCAAACTCCTTGGTTATGCGGGCCTCTACGGAAGGGAGCTCCTCCACGATCTCGGAGAACAATGCCTTTGCGGCCTCGCAGAAGAGCTCCTCCTGCGTGAGGGCCCAAACCTCAATACCAAGATCAGAGGTATGATATAGCAGTCTGTAGGGCACTAGCTCTAATTATAAAGTCCCCAAGGGGTGGCTTGCAAGCTGTCGCTCAGCTCCAAAAATAAGATCACCGGAACGCGATCCGGTGTTTCAAAAAAGTGATCACCGGGCCAGGGTAGCAGTAAGATACGGATGTAGAGAAGCTGTTTATCAGTTGGTATTGAGAAGGGTTGAGGCATACAGGAAGGCCAGGAGGAAAGAGAAGGGCCTTATTCTGGATCAGCTGGAGAGGGATACAGGCTATGACAGGAAGACCCTTATAAGGCTCCTGAAAAGGGCATCACTTTATCCAGAGAGGATGAGAGAATCCATTAGGCCACACAAGGAAGGTCTCATGGGGACCCGAGAGGAAGGCCAAGGAAATACGATCATCAGAGGATAGGGGGTATCATACGGAGGATTGCCGAGGAATCCTCCCTGAGGTCCTCGCCCCTTATCCTGGTTGAGTTCATAAGGAGGAACACGGACAAGCTTCTGGACAGAGGCATCATCCCGAACGATCCTGAGATAATCTGCCACCTGAGGAGCATATCCCCGTCAAGTCTATACAGGTTCCTCAGGGAGGCTGAGATGAGGTGCGGAACCCCCACGAGAACAAGGTCTTATCCGAAATCTCACAAGGGCCTCAGGGCGAGAATACCCTATGCTATAACGGTGGAGAGGGACAATGAACCCGGCCACCTTCAGGGGGATAGCTGTGAGCACTCAGGCGGACTCCACGAGGGCCTCTATATCCACACCCTTACCATAACTGACATAAGGACGGGGGCTGGTTATGCTTGCCGCACAGCTTGGGCTTTCAGCAGAGGGCTTCAAGGAGATGATAAGCAGTTGCCTGAGCAGGTATCCGGTAAAGGTAAAGACCTTTCAGACGGATGGAAGCCCTGAGTTCCTGAATAGGGTGCTTGAAGACTACACGAGGAGGAGAGGGATAAAGTTCATAGTTTCAAGGGCCAGGCCCATGTTGAGGAGAGGCATCATCATGTAGTAAGGGCCTTTGTTGGAAGGGATAGATTGGATACCCAGGCCGAGCTGGATGTCCTTCTTGAGCTATACCGAAACCTGGAACTCCTCCTTAACCTCTTCACCCCAACCAGGCGCAGTATAGGCAAGGTTAAAACGAGGTCCGGAAGGCTGAGGAGCGTGTATGACGAGCCCAAAACGCCCCTTGAGACCTCCCAGATGACAAGGCTCACGAGCTCCTGAAGCTCGGGGCTATTGGATACAAGGCATTTCGCGCAAGATATGGGTTATAATTTCGGAGATGCTGAGGGACGCTAGGTTCTGGCTGGTTATCCTCCTTGCCATCCTGCTCAGGCTCGTCCCCTGGTTTTTCGGCCTGGCCCACCCGGAGAGATACCTCTGGGGAAGCGAGGGAACGGACACATACCAATATCACTACATAGCCACAAACCTCGTCAAGCACGGTGCCTACAGCACCTGGCCCATGGTCTCCTACATAATCTGCCCCAACCCATACGATTGCGGAGTTGAGGCCTCTCTGGATTCGCCCGATCCTGACAGAACTCCTGGATATCCCCTTTTCCTCTCCCTCGTCTACTGGCCAACGAACTGCTCCTTGCCGGCGGCCGGGCTACTCCAGGCCCTCCTTTCGGCATTGACAGTTGCCCTCGTTTTTGCTGTAGGCGAGAGGATGGGGGGTCGGAGGGCAGGGGTACTCGCCGGGCTTCTCCTCGCTTGCGAACCCTCCTCCTTTCTCATGGCTTCTGGTCTAATGGCAGAGACGCTGTTCGCTTTTCTCCTGGTGCTCAGCTTTTTTCTTCTTTTGAGATGGCGAGAGAGGCCCTCTTTGCTCGCCGGCGCCCTCCTTGGCGCTGTCTCTGCCTTAGCAACCCTCACAAAGCCCACATCGCTTTACCTTTTCCCTTTGCTTTTCTTGCTCCTTGCAATTCTTAGCCTTATCAGGAAGGCGTGGAGGCCAGCCCTCAGCCTTAGCCTCGCTCTCCTCATTTATGTCGGCGGGGTTGGCATCTGGTATATCAGGAACTACATTGAGTTTGGTGTTCCGGAGCTCACGAGCATCCAGGGTTATACCTTGATGAGGTTTCACTACGCCCCGACCAGGGCAAGGATTGAGGGCAAGGGTTTCCTCGCCATGGATTCGGTTGTGGTGCGGGAGATGGGTGAGATACTCGCGGAGGCAGACTCAAACCCCATGCTCGCGGCCAGGCTCATGGCAAAAAGGTCATCCGATTACATCCTTCGCCACCCCGCGGATTACGCCATCGTCTACCTGAAGGGCATTCCGAGGACATTCATGCCAGCTATAAACACCTCATACATCATCACCGGGAAGTGGGTCTACTCGGATATTTATGTCCGGCTCGCGACCGAGGGTTTCGGCGCTCTCAGGGAGGAGCTCTCTGAGCTCTGGAGGAGCGCTCGCGCGCCTCTTCTGTTGTGGATACCGCAGGCGGTCATCCTCCTTCTTATATATCTCTTTTTCGCGCTCGGTGCCTGGCGCGGGAGAAAGAACCCCATCGTAATCCTGGCCCTCCTTTACCTCGCTTACCTCATTCTTCTTCCGGGTCCGGGATCGGTTGCCCGTTTCCGGGTAGCGTGGGCGCCTTTCGTCGCTATTGTGGCCGGCGCGGCCGCCCGCAAGATTTCTGAATAGCCCTTTGCGTCCCTACTTCGGGAGTTCTCCCTTTAGCTTGTTAACCGCTTCTACATCCTCCATCCTTCCCAGATCGCTGTAAAGTATGCTAGCCTCATCCAGGGCACTTGATGCCTTTTCAACATCTCCCATCTGAATGTATGCTAGGCCGAGGTAATGGTAGGTCACGGCCTGCTCGGCCGGATCCGTAGATGTTTTCAGGAGGTCCTCAAGCAGTTTTATGGCCTCAGCGGGCCGTTGGAGCATGACATAGGACATCCCAACCAGCTGGATCGCCTCGCGCTGGTGCTCGTTATCCGGATAGGATTTCACAAACTTGTCCAGGGTGCTTGCGGAGTATGAGTATTTCTTCTGGTTGAAGTAAATCTGTCCCGCGTAAAACAGAGCATCAGGCGCCCTCCGGTGCTTGGGAAAGAGGACAGCCATCTTGTAGAACAGCGCGGCCGCTGTATCAAACTCAGCCGGTATCTTCTTGTTCTCCCCCTCTTCGTAATGCTTTACAGCCCAGTAGTAATAGGACTCGGCGAGATCCGGCGAGTTGGGGAAAACCTGCTCAAACTCCGGAAGGATGCTCTCGTCCTCAAGGGCTATGGCGTAATATGTCTGGGACATGCGCCCCTCTACATCCTCAATAAGCTGGTTGTATGGAAACCTGGCCTTGAACTCCTTGAACTTTATGAGCGCGTTTCTGAACTCCTTCATGGAGAAATACATCTCAGCGAGCATGTATATGGCCCTGTCGTTCTTCGGGTAGTCCGGGAACTGTTTCACGAGCCACTCAAGCATCGCTATAGCGTGCTCGTTGTCCCCGCCGGCCGCGTAGGATTCCCCAAGCTTGAAGGCGGCGGATGCGGCCTGAGGAAGGTTCCCGTAGTCCTCTATAACCTTGCGCCAGGAATGCTCAGCCTCCGGGAAATTCCTCATTACCTCGCACACAACCCCTCTCTGGTATAGGATCTCAGCGGCGAGGGATGGGTTATTGGGCTGGGGCATGTATATCTCGTTTAGCATGGTGTAGGCTTCCCCGTATTTCCCCAGGTTGAAGACCGCTATGGCCGCGCCTAGCTCAGCGCACTTCGCCAGATCAGAGCCCTCCGGAGCGGAGAGAAGGACTATCTCCAGCTGGCTTTTGGCGTCCGCTGGCCGGCCCTCGTGGAGGTTGCACCAGCCAGCGCCCAGCCTTGAGTAAAGAACAACGGTTGAGTCGGAGTTATGGGTTATGTTCTCCATGAAGTAGCGCTCCGCAACCTCGTAGTCACCTTTGTAATAACTGCACATGCCCGTAGCCCAAAGCGTCCAACCGTTCCAGAACCCCTTCTCAACATCCTCCTCGCCTTCCCTGGCATATACAGAGCCTAATGCCTGGCCCTCAGCGAACTGGCCCCAGTATAGGTAAGAGAGGACGGCCAAAGCCCTCGCCTCCCTGCCGAGCGGGAACCCGCGGGTCGTGTTGATGAACTTCTTGAGGTCCCTCGCTGAGAACCAGTATCTTCCGAACGAGTAGTCCGCAACCGCTGAGAGAAAATCTCCGGCCTTAGCGTATTCCCCCTTGATTTTTATGGATTGAGCGATCTTGAACGCGCCAGAGGTATCAAGGGCAGAGATGCGCGAGGAAAGCGACTGGGCCGCGGATACCACCTCTTGCGGCGCGCCCTGCTGGATTAGGGAGGCGCTTACCGCTTCTATGGCGTTGAACGGGGGCTCCAGGAGCGGCATTCTCATATCCGTTATCCTGTATTCGCCGGTCTCAGTGACCTCTTCCTCCAACCCGGTTCCAGCCTTGAAGGTGGTGTCGTTCGCGGTAGTATCCCCGGACTGGGAGAGTATCCCTATATAGAATAAACCCCACAACATATCCATAAGATAATGCTTCGGAGGACGCGATTTCAAGTTGCGAAAGCCATTAAGTGGCTGACATCTCACACCTCTCTTGCCAGTAAGTTATTTGGGCACAAGAGCTTTGAGCTTTCCCCCTCGTAATCGCTCAAGACAAACTAGGGCTTTGGTGTATACGCTCTTGCGCCTGTCGGACTGGAAAGTCCGACCTGGGAAAACATTCAATTTTCAATCCTGCCCGCTTAGAGCGATTGCGCTCTATCGCATAGCTGATAAACAGCGCGAGAACCCTGAGCCCAGCTGAGGTGAGCCAGCTCTTCATCTTAGGAATATATTTTCATCCAACGCCGGCCCAAAGCGATTCCGAGCCGAGGATCAGGATTTGAGGAAGTGTGAGATCTCACCTCAAGTAGAAAGCCCCGCACGAGAAGGTTTATAATAATAAGCATGCCGAGAGAGATAACAAAGGGAATTTTCTGGGTTGGCGCTAAGGATTTTACCCTGAGGGATTTTCACAGCTACTGGACAAGCAGGGGAACCACATACAACGCTTACCTTGTCAGAGGAAATAGGTCCGCGCTCGTTGATACGGTTAAAGAAACCCACTTTGACCAGCTCCTCAGACGCGTTGAAACCCTCATGCCCTTGGAAGAGCTTGATTACCTGGTGGTGAACCACTGCGAGCTTGACCACATGGGGTCTCTGGAGAAGATCCTGTCCCTCGCGCCGAGGGCAAAGGTCATTGCCAGCGCTAAGGGCGCTGAGGGGATTCTCCTGCACTTTCCGGGGCTTTCGGGAAGGGAGATAACCGTAGTTAAACCGGGCGATACGCTTGACCTGGGCGGCATAACCCTTGCTTTCTACCCAATACCCATGGTTCACTGGCCCGATTCCATGGCAACCTACGCTGTGGAGCCGGGCGTTCTTATGCCTAACGACGCTTTCGGCCAGCACTACGCCGCCGAGGCCCTATTTGATGACGAGGCACCAAAAGAGCTCGTCCTACGAGAGCTCCAAAAATACTATGCTAGCATCGTTGACCTCCTGAACCCCGTTCCGGTCCGGAAGGCCATTGAGGCGGTGAAATCCCTTTCTCCCAAGATTATAGCGCCCTCCCACGGAGTCATATGGAGAGCCATGTCTCAGGATGTTATCGCGCTTTACGAGGCCTGGGCATCGGGTTCAGTTGAGGTAAAGGCTACCCTCGTCTACGACACCATGTATGGCGCCACAGAAGCCATGGCCCGGATCATTGAGGAAGGCTTTGAATCGGAAGGGGTTCCCATATCGGTTTATCGCGCCTCGGTCTCTGACTTTCAGGAGGTCCTCGCCGATACCATGGTCTCAAGAGGAATAATTGTCGGCGGCCCAACGATGAACAATAGGCTCTATCCTCCTGTTGCCTTTTTCCTTGAATATCTGGCAATGTCCGCGAGGCGCGAGAGGCTCGGTTTTGTCTTTTCGGCCTACGGCTGGGGAGGAGGGGCCGAAAAAGATATCCTGGGATACTTTGAGCAATCTGGGATAAAGCCCGCGTGCGAGCTGTGGCGAGTCCGTTTCAGGCCAACTGACCAGGACCTCTCATCAGGCCTTGAAATGGCAAAGGCTTTCGCGAGGCTAATAAAAGGCGGCTAGCCGAGGGCCTCAGAAAAGGCTGAGAGCCGCCCCGGTCCGAACCTTCTTTCCCTTGACCGTTATGAACCTCTCCGCGCGTTTCACTATCACCCCAAGTCCCCTTAGATCGGCCGCGCTTATGCCGTAGCGTGCCCTGTGCCGGAGTATCCTCTTCGCTGTCTTCGGGCCTATTCCCGGAACCAAGATGAGCTCGTGGTAATCCGCCTTAGCGATGTCAATGGGGAAGCGTTCGGGATGGAGCCTGGCCCAGCCCATCTTCGGGTCAGTCCCCTGAGGAAGTCTGCCCTCATCGTCAACCGGCAGGTCATCCGCGGAAAACCCGTAGTCCCTTATAAGAAAATCCGCCTGATACAGCCGAGCGGTTCTCCTCGGGTTTTCGGGAGGCAGTTCCTCCAATGGGGTCCCGGGAACGGGCCTGAACGGGCTGTAGTAGACCCTCTTTAGTCCGAAAACCCTATATAGCTTCTCCGTTGTAGCGAGTATCTCCCTGTCGGACTCGCCGGCCGCCCCTACCACCATCTGGGTCGTCTGGCCTGAGCTACTGCCTGTCCTTTCAAGGATGGACTTTATCTCCCTTATGGCCCTCCATAGCTCCTCCCTGAAGGATTTGTCCGGGCTAAGCCTTGAGAGCCTTTGTGGGTTGGGCGCCTCAAGGTTAACCGAGACCCTATCCGCTAGCCTGCAAGCGGCCTCAATCTGAGCCTCCTCAGCGCCCGGCATGATCTTGAGGTGAATGTAGCCCTTGAAGCCGTATTTTTTCCTCAGGAGCTCGCCCGTGGCGAGTATGTCGTCCATTGAGCGCACCGCCCCTCCTCTGAGCCCGGATGTGAGGAATATCCCTTCCACCACGCCATTAGCGCGAAGCTCCATGAAGGCGCGAGCCATCTCGTCCGGCGTTATCCTGGTCCGGCGCGCATCGCGGTCCCTTCTCAGGGCGCAGTAGTAGCAGTTGTTCTCGCAGGCATTGGTCATCGCTACCTTGAGGATTGGGCAGGCTCCGCGCGGGGTCTGCGCCATGTGGACGAACTGTCTCAGCGAGAAGCTTTTCTCAGAGCACTTATCATCGTGAGCAGCGTCAATCAAGGTGGCCAGCCGGTCAAACAGGCTCATATTCTCATTATAGAGCGCGCGGCCAGGCCGGGGCAAACGCCCGCCAAGATGACCTCGCCCTTGATTTTGCATCATAAAGAGCCTCCGGGGAATCAAGCGCGCTCATCAGGTAATCCCAGAGGATGTCATAGGGCCTTCGGGGCAGGTCAGGATACTTCATGTAGCCATATGTCGGGAGAACAACGACCTCCAGGTGGAGCGGCCCGCCAGCTCCCTGTAGAGTGGGTATTTCAGGTAATATTCGTCAAGGCCCTGGTGGCAGGAGAAGAAGGCAACGGATAATAGTATAATGTGCCCGCGGACGGGCTTTCAAACCGGTTCCTCCGGAGCCGACAAGACAATCTTTCTGCTGGCTACAGCATCCATTTCCGGATCGGCGTGGGCCACAACAACCAGCGTCTTTCCAGCGTCTCGCAGGCCCTTCAGTGTGGTCATCAATCTCTCGCGCCAGCGCGAGTCAAGTCCTGCCGTAGGTTCATCCAGTAGGAGGACATCGTGATCTCCCGAGAGCACGGTCGCTATCGCGGCGCGCTTCTTCTGGCCCCAGCTGAGGCTATAGGGAGGCCTTTCAAGTAGACCCTCTAACCCCATAAGGGCAGAGGCCCTCTCAACCCTCTCCTGGACATCGGGAAACCCAAGGCTCTGAGGTCCAAAGGCGATATCCTCCCTCAGAGTTGATGAGAAAAGCTGTATATCCGGCTCCTGGAATAGAACCCCAACACACCGCCTGAAAGTCCGGGCAAAATCGCCCCTCTCAAGGCCCTTCTCGGTAAGGGGGGTTCCCCGAAAGAACACCCCTCCTTTCTGAGGGAAGAGGAGCCCGGCCATTATAAGCAGGAGGGTGGTCTTTCCTGAGCCGTTTTCGCCGGTTATTAGGAGAAACTCGCCCTCGCACACCCTCAGCGAAAGCCCTTTGAAAACCTCAACCCCGTTAGGGTATGAGAAGAGGATGTCCTCAAGCCTGAAAACCTCCATGGGCCTATGCGACCCATATGATAATACAGAGGGCCAGGGCGAAACCACACAACCACGCGAGATCGGAAACCCGCGGCGACCACACGCTAGCCCGCCTGGGCGCGCCAGGGTATCCCCTGGCCCTCATCGCCAGGTAGACCTTCTCTCCGGTATCGGCGGATCTGGCAAAAACCAGGCCCACCCTTGAACCCAAAAAGGATATGTTGCTCCGAAAACCTCCGGCCGGATCCCTCGCCAACCTTCCGAGAAACATCTCCCAGGCCTCTCTCGCTATGAGGGCTATATACCTGTGTGCGCTGAGAGCTATGTCTCTGAGCTCCTGGGGCAAGGGCAGTGCGGAGAGCAGTCTGAAAGGCTCCTCGGTCAGAAACCCCGCTCCGGCGAAGACTATGGCGCACGATGCCCTGAGAGACAAGTTTATTGCTGACGAGAGTCCAGCAGGGGTTATTATGAGCGCTGGCAAGGGCAGTAGGACCCCGAAAAGCAAAATGGGGGGCCCGAGCCGTCTGAGGAGCGCTTTGGGGTTCCCGCGCCAGGCCAAGGCGAGTCCGGCGGCCAAGGCCAGAAGTAGGGCAAGCGAAAGCTTTGAATGGATAAGCGAAACAGCGGCTATGCCGGAGAGAATGAGGCAGAGCTTAATGAAGGGAGAAGGCCCAGCCCTTCTTATCGGCTCAGGGAAGGCCAAGCTCTCAAGGGCCTTGAGGTTCTTGCGGGCGAAGCTCACCGGGCGGTTTTCCTAAAGGTTATTAGGTATATGAGTCCTGCGCATATCCCTATGCCTATGAGCGCAGAAAACACATAAGCGATCGCCTGAAGCCAGAAGCTATTGCCTAGCTGAGGTATTGAGTAATCGGGTATAGGGACGAAAGGATGTAGGTCTGAAAAGCGCTGGAGTCCGGCCGGAACAGCTATGCCCATCTCCTCCAGCTCCTCTATTCCCCATTCCCCCCAGGCGGTTCCGGGCGCGAGCATGCCCAGGGGCGTAAGCACAGCGAGGACAATGAGAGGTATCCAGAGCTTCTTCATCTCTCGGGCCTCCTTATCCTGTCAGGAAAGTTCTTCGCCACGAACCAGAAAACCGCGCCCGTGAGGATTGCCTCCGCGACCCCGGCTATAGTTAGGTGGCCTATCATCATAGCCGGAACGGCAACCCCAAGACCATATGGGCAATAAAGCGGTGCCCCCGAGGCATCCTTGAAGAGCGCGGGTTGAAGCCCGAACTCCAGCGCCGCGGCGAGCGCCGCGGCGTTAATGGCTATGTATGAGGCAACCGAAACGGCTATGACCCTGCGCGGAGAGCTGAGATCCGATGACCCGGCTATCAGCCTGTAAAGCCCATAACCGACAAGAGGAAGGATAACGGCCATGTTTAGGATGTTGGCGCCGAGCGCTAGAAGTCCCCCGTCGCCGAAAAGGAGCGCCTGGATGATGAGGACCACCGAGACAGCTATCACCGCAGGCCAGGGGCCTAGAAGCGCGGCTATGAGCGTTCCGCCGACAGCGTGCCCTGTTGTTCCTCCCGGAAGCGGGACGTTGAACATCTGGATGACGAAGCTCAGGGCTGTGGTGAGCGCGAGTATGGGGACAGCCTTTGAGAGGAGGTGCTTCCTCACCCAGAGAATAGCCCTCACGAGGAACGGTAGCGAGCCCCCCGCGAGGATAGCGCATGTTGAAGGGCTGAGGTATCCGTCCGGTATGTGCATTTTAGCCTCCTAGAAATCAAAGGTGAACCCAGCGCCGATGTCGTGCCCGGGGCCCTTTGCCCAGTGGTAGGAGAGGTCAAGGAGCAGGTTCTCGTGAGGGAACATCCTCAGCCCGCCGCCGAGGAACATCTCCTCCTGGTAGAACGCCTCCGCGCATAGGCCTATCCTCTCGTGGGGATAATATACGCCCGCGGCCCCCGCGGACAGACTTGGGTTCCCGTATTCGTAGACCAGGTTGCCGAGCAGTTCCAGAGGGCCTATCTCCTTTCCGAGGATACCGAAGAGGTTGTATGAGCCGTCGCCTGGCGCCCAGCAGGCTATGAGGCCGGCATCCGGCAGGAAACCCGTTCCCGAGATGAATCCCCATTTCGTAGAAAGCTCAAACCCCCCGATCTCGCGGGGCTCGCTTCCTCTCCAAGGGAATCCCATGTCCAGCTCAAACCTGCCCCAGCCGTATTTCCACTGGAAGTAGCCCTCCTTTGAGCCGGTTAACCCTTGTCCGAACTCTAGCTCAAACAAGCCAGCATCAACAGGCCACGGATCATCGGTATAGAGCGGCCTCGTTCCAATCAAGCAGAGTATCGCTATATCAAGCATTTTCTCGACCTCCGTCTTGGTGTTACCAAAGTTTCAAATTATAACACACCCCCCGGGGCCGGATCAAGGACTTGAAGCGAGCCGGGGAAAGGCTGGATAATCTCTTCGTGCAGGTGAGAGACCCCGTTGTCCGCGAGTGGATAAGGGCGGAGGCCCTTCCCACCCCCTTCTGCCCCGGTTGCGGGCACGGTATAGTGCTCAGGGCGCTCGTGAACGCTTGCTATGAGCTCGGCCTTGACAGGACAAAGACCGTCTTCGTCTCTGGAATAGGCTGTTCCGGCTGGATATCCTCTCCCATGATAAATGCCGATACCCTCCACACAACCCACGGCAGGCCCGTTGCCTTCGCTACGGGGCTTGTCCTCACCAGGCCTGACCTTACGGTGATAGCCATAGGCGGGGACGGGGACCTCGCCTCCATAGGAGGCAACCACCTGATACACGCCGCGAGGCGCAACCTGAACATGGCCATAATCATGGCCGACAACATGAACTACTCCATGACAGGGGGCCAGGTCTCCCCCACGACCCCGCCGGGCGCGAGGACATCCACCACCCCGAAGGGTAACCCTTGGCCTTCCTTTGATGTGGCGAGGCTCGTTAAGGCCGCGGGCGCGGCCTATGTTGCCAGATACACGACATACCACTACAGGCACCTGGTCAACGCGATAAAGAAAGCGATCTCCGTTCAAGGGACGGGTTTTGTCCAAGCGATAAGCAACTGCCCGATTCACTACGGCAGGCACAACCTTGAGGGCACGGCGGCTGACATACTCAGATGGTATCGGGAGGTCTCGGTCAATGTGAAAAAGGCCGCGGAGATGAGCCCTGAGGAGCTTGAGGGCAAGATAATCATAGGGGAGTTCTGATGGGAACAAGGCCCAACTTTGGAGGTCAAACAGAAAGATGACAACTCTAATAATGCTCACGATCGCTAACCCTGGCCTTCCCAGCGCGAAGAGGATAGGCTTTTCGGTCATAGGAGGAGGAATGGGCTCGGCCGCTAAATCCGAGACCCTTTGCCTTGCCAGGAACGAGAAGCAATTGAAAAAGGCCCTCTCGGACATGGGTATTGCCGAGGAAATAAGGTGGCCAGGGAACCTGGGAAAGGGTGTTGTCATAATCGCTTTCCTTGGCCAGAGGCGGACCGGAGGCTATGGCATGGACCCCGTGGGCGTCTACATGGTGGACTACAACGCCTCGCACTCCAGCTGGGAATCGGTCTGGGATATGGGTGTAAAACCTCTCCTAGAAGAGGACGGCACAGACTCCGAAGCCGTACCGCCCGCTCCCATAAGCAAGGTCCGCGACGCGGTCGTGGTCATAAAGGAAACCTGCCTTCCAAAGGACGCAATGGTAATCCAGATGATAACCAGCCCGTATCTGGTTTTGGCTGTCCCCGATTATCCTCTCAGGCAGGTTCATGTAAGGTTCGTGAGGTGTTCGCAATGATCCTATCATCCCTTGCCCTTTTGGGCATAATATCAAACGCCGAGCCGCCCGGCGTGGAGAAGGTTTCTTTCAGCGTTGTCCTGGCAGGGCCGGTCTGTAAGGCAGAGAGGGAAACTGTGATCGTGTGCCGGGACAACAACGCGCTCATGAAGGCCATCTATGACTTCGGTATATCCGAGAAGATGAACATCATGCCGGATTTTCCGGATGTCATAATCGTGATGGCCTTCCTGGGCAGAAGGCCGACCGCCGGCTACGCTATTGAACCTTTGGCTATATACTCCGTTTTCTATAACGAGGCCGGGGTTGACGGCGAGAGCGTGTGGAACTGGGAGGTGAAGCCCCTTTTGGCGCAGGATGGGCTTGATACGCTTGAGGTTCATCCGGTGCCCATAGATGATGTGGGAGACGCTGTCCTGGTCGCGAGGGAGAAGTGCCCCCCGAAGGGTTCCATGCTCGCTCAGGTAATAACGAGCCCCTATGTGATAATTGAGGTTCCGGCATCAAAGGTGAGGAGCCTCGGACTTTCCCTCCTGAGATGTTCACGATAATCTCGTTCTTTATGAGCGTAATGCCTGCGGATCAAGGGCTTTTTGAGAGCGATTATCGCCTGGTTCATTCCTCAGATTACTACGGGGAAAGCGAAAGCAGAGCCTTCATCGTTGCGAGCCAAGATGAGCTCGCAAGCCTCTGGAGGGGAGGCATAGGTGGTTGTTGCGACGACAACCTTCCGCCAGTGGACTTTGACTCCTCGGTCGCGGTTATCTGGTTCCCGGGCGAGATGCCTTTCCCCGGAGTATCATACGAGATAGAGAAGGTCTACCTCAGGTGCAGGGGCGAGTTCGCGGCCAGCCCTGTTCTTTTCCTCGTCATGAAAACCCTTTACAGGCACGGGGCAAGCGATGGAACGACCCTGAAGCCGGTCTACATAATTGCGGTCAAAAAAGACCCCGGCTACCTGCCGAAAAGATGGTGGGAAAAGGCCGCGGTCTGTGTGGAGGTGAAAGGGTGAACCTGGTAGCGTGCGCTCTTATCTGCTCAGCGGGGCCGCGCGATTACCCCATAGGCTTTGAGGAGATATACAGCGCTCCCCTCGGGGGGTTTGAGCGAGAAACCGTTATCGTCGCCGCTGACGAGGACTCCTTCTCCAAACTCTGGAGCCAGGTGATGGGTTTCATGATGGATAAGCCAGCGGGAAGGCCTCAGTTGGATTTCGGGGAATACCTTGTCCTCGCCTACTTTCCGGGAACGAGGCCGACCCTCGGATATAGGTTTGAGGTGAAGGGAATCTCCATCATTGATGGGAAAAATCCTACCCTCGTCCTCAAGGTAACCGAAACGCCTCCGGGGGAGGTGGCGGCACAGATGATCTCCTACCCCGTGGTCATGCTCAAGCTCGCAAGGGCCGATGGCCCGGCTGGTTGGTGGAAGAGGGTTTTCAGGGTGAGATACATATGAGGACAGAGATACTTATGGCTGGCTCTGGCGGGCGAGGGGTCGTGCTCGCGGGAGCAGTGCTCGCGAAGGCCGCTGGCAAATCCGGAAAATACGCCTCATACGGCGCCATATACGGCGCTGAGGTTAGAGGAGGGCTTACCGCGGCCGAGATAGTCGTATCCGAGGAACCCATAGACTTCCCTCTCGTGGAGACCCCTGCCATCACATTCGTTTTTGACCAGGGTTCTTACGAGAAATACGCCCTTCCTCAAGAGCCCAGAAGGCTCCTCTTGCTTGACGGGGACTTCATAGAGTTGAGGAAGGATCACGCTGTCCGCGTCCTCAGGTTTCCCTTTACCCTCTTGGCCTCGGAGGAAATAGGCAATCCTATGATGGCGAACATGGTTGCCATAGGTTTCATAGCGGGACTCACGCGCGTCGCTGACCCCGAAAGCGCGGCAGAGGCCCTATCCGAGGATGTCTCGCGGAGGTTCCTTGAGGGAAACACAAAGGCCTTCAAGGTTGGATACGAAAGGAGCCATGAGTTCCTGGAATACTATTGATGAAATACACGCCCTTTACCTCCGCGGAGAGCTGAGCCCTCCGGATATTATCTCCCGCGTTGCCTCGGCCGTGGAGGAAAAGGAGCCATCCCTCAACGCCTTCATAAACCTCTTCCTTGAGGAAGCGGAATCCCATGCCTTCGCAATAGGTAGCCCGCCTCAACCCCTACCTCCCCTCTGGGGGATACCGATAGGGGTTAAGGACAACATCTGCTACAGGGATCACGAGACAACATGCGCTTCCAGAATCCTCCTCGGCTACAGGCCTCCCTACACAGCCACAGCCCTCTCCCGGCTACTGGATGCTGGCGCCATAGTTGTTGGCAAAACCAACATGGATGAGTTCGCTATGGGTTCAACCGGCGAGTATTCCTACTTTGGCCCAACCTCAAACCCCCTAAACCCGGACTATGTTCCTGGCGGCACATCCTCAGGCTCAGCCGCTGCCGTCGGCGCCGGCATCGTGCCCGTTGCCCTCGGCTCAGACACGGGAGGCTCAGTGCGCCAGCCGGCCGCGTGGTGCGGGGTTGTGGGTTTCAAGCCTTCCTACGGCAGGGTCTCGCGGTATGGGCTTGTGGCTTTTGCCTCCTCCCTTGACCAGATAGGGGTCCTCTCGTGCTACGTCCGAGACAGCCTTCGGGTTTTCCTGGTGATGGGCGGATACGATCCGAAGGATTCAACTACATCAACCGAGCCCCTACCATCGGGGCGTAAGATTCTTGAGGAATACCGTGAGCAAAAATTCAAGGTCGGGATTCCCAAAGAATTCTTTGGCCCCGGCACGGACCCGGAGATAGCCTCCGCGGCAGAGTCTGCCGCGATGCTCCTTGAGAAAGATGGCTTCTCCCTCAGGGAGGTCTCCTTGCCTCACACCCGCTATGTGATACCCTGCTACCAGATAATAGTCGCCGCAGAGTGCTCGTCCAACCTCGCGAGGTTTGACGGCATCAGATACGGTTTCAGGTCTGGGGGCGCAGAAAGCCTTGATGAGATGTATGTGGCAACCAGGACAGAGGGGTTTGGCCCGGAGGTCAAGCGCAGGATAGCCGCGGGCGCTTTCGTGCTCTCAGCTGGATACCAGGAGCAGTATTTCGGAAGGGCGCAGAAGGTCAGGCGGCTCATCAAGAATGACTACGATGAGGTCTTTCGGGATGTGGACGTCCTCCTGGCGCCGACGGTATCCGTTCCGCCGCCGAAGAAGGGCGAGAAGCTCAGGGATCCGCTCGCGGTCTACCTCATGGATACCCTTACTGCGGCCGCAAACCTCGCCGGCATTCCCAGCATAAGTATCCCCGCTCCGCCTGATTCCAGGGGATTTCCTCCCGGGATAAACATAATGGCGAGGCAAATGGGCGAGGAGACAATGTTCAAGGTCGCGCTGAGGCTGGAGGAGCTCCTGGGCCGCTAACTCCACTGGCCGGTGGGGGATCTTACCTTCGGGCTTGATCAAACGCGCCGGATCGGTTATAATTTATTATTGGCACAATGTGGATTTTTTACGGTTGTATAATTTTGTCGTTTTTGCTGGGCCTTGTCGGGACCTGGGGCTTCCTTCTTTTCGCTCGTAAGACAGGGCTTTTCATGGACGGGCCAGCCAGGCGCAAGCTCCACAACGGGAAGATACCCCGAGGCGCCGGCGTGGTTTTTTATATCCCGTTCCTTATATGGGCCCTCCTTGACACCAACGGCTACAGGTGGCTTTTGATCCCCGGAACAATGCTCCTTGCGCTTGGGGTGGTGGACGACCTGTGGGGGATGAAGGCCTGGATAAAGCTCGTGGCCCAGGTGTTGATTGCCGGAATAACCTGGCTCTTGGGTTTCAAGATAACCTCCCTGGCCCTCGGAGCCTTCACAGTTCCCCTTTCTGAGCCAGCTGGTTTCATCTTCACGGTGTTCTTCATAGTGGGCATGATGAACGCCTTCAACTTCGTAGATGGGCTTGATGGGCTTGCCGCATCCCTTGCAATAGCGGCGTTCGTGTCAGTAGCATACCTGGGCCAGGTAGCCGGCCACCCGATCATCTGGTATGGCGCGCTGATGATGTCCGCTGTGGTGGCCGGGTTTCTGTTCCTTAATTCCCCGCCCGCGAAGGTCTTCATGGGGGACATGGGTTCTCACTTCATTGGCTACATCCTGGCCCTTATGGAGATAAAGACCCTGGGCACGGACTCCGGATTCCTCGTCATACCCGCGATACTCCTAGCGGTTTTCCCCATAATGGACACATTCTTCGCCATAATCCGGAGGCTTAGACGCAGGGCGCCCGTGTTCGGCGCTGACAGGAACCACCTTCACCACAAGGTCTTCGCGGCCACCAGAAGCGTCCGCTCCGCGGTTTTCATCCTCCTTGGGGCAAGCGTGATAACCTGCATCCTTGGGGTGGTGACGGCCTGCTGGCCCTGGCTTTCCCTGCCTGTTGGTTCTGCTGTCTTCATCGCCATAATGGCCTGGGGTATATACGCAAGGGCTGTCTAGCTCCCCGTATTCCTCAATGTGCTTGTCATACGGGAACTCAGGCAAAAGCTCGCCCTTTGCAAGCTTACGAGCGCGGGCGAGGCATTCTTCTTTCTCAGCCGGATCAGGCGGACCAGGTTTTCAAACTCCCCGAGGTCTGTCCAGGTGTCCTCAAGGTGGTAGAAGTCGCGCGTTTTGTTGCCATGATAGGAACAGAGGCCATATAATTTAAAGGTGATATTCGCTCTTTTGCTGGCCGCGGAGCCGGAGTCCACCGTTACTGCACCCTTCCAAACGGAGTATTTCTCATACGGAAGGCTCCGGATGATCCTACCGGTGCCCTCGGCAATTGACACGGTTAAGGGCACGGATTATACTTGGTATGCCATAAAGTCTAAGGCATGGTCAGTGGCGTTGAACCTTTTGGTAGGCTACAGCTTGCCCGGCAAGGGTTTTACAGAAAGGCAGGATGTGGTCATCGGCGGGAGGGAACGCAGGGATTTGGCCGGGACAAAGGGTATGGCGACCTGGGGGACCTACAAGGATAAGCCGGGCTTTTGGTTTGATTTCACCTCCTCAAAGCTCTTCGGGAAGGATGTCTACCTGAGGGTGTGGTATGAACGAGCTTCCGAAACCGACACCGCGAACCTCAGGAGGACAATAGAGACCCTGGAAGCGATCAAACAATGATAAAGGTATCCTTGATTGGACTGGGGAACTGGGGAAAGAACATCCTGCGGGCCCTTGTAGGACTTCACAGGGCTCAGGTTGCGATGATCTGCGACGCGAGGGAGGATGTCCTTCAATCAATGCTCGGATTGTATCCGACCCTCGCTGGGACGCGTGAGACCGAAAAGGCTACCGAGGGCGTTGACGCCGTGATTATAGCGACCCCATCCCCCACCCACTACCGGATAGCCAGGATGGCCCTTGAGAGAGGGGCCCATGTTTTTGTGGAAAAGCCGATGGCGATGAAGGCAAAGGAGGCGGAGGATCTGGTGAATCTCGCAGAGAAAAAGGGGCTTCTGCTCGTGCCGGGCCACATACTCCTGTTCCATCCGGGGGTTAAAAGGCTGAAGGAGCTGATTGACGCGGGAGAGCTCGGTGAGGTGTTTTACATATACTCCCAGAGGACGAACCTCGGCGTAGTGCGCCAGGACGAGAATGTCATTTGGTCCCTCGCTCCTCACGACATATATATCTCAAATTACCTCATGGACGCTGAGCCGGTCTCAGCGAGGGGCTTTGGCAGAGACTTTTTGCAGGACGGGGTTGAGGATGTCGCTTTCATAACACTTGAATACCCAGGAGGCAGGTTCTCTCACATACATGTCTCGTGGCTTGATCCAAGGAAAACGAGGCGCCTTACCCTCGTTGGCTCAAAAAAGATGGCTGTTCTGGACGATATGGAGGAAGAGGAGAAGCTCAAGATCTACGATAAGGGCGTTGTGGCAAAGCTTTCGCCGGATGAGATTCCGCCGGGAACATTTCACATAAGATACGGGGACATATACTCGCCAAAGCTGGACAAGACCGAGCCCCTGCGCGCCGAGCTAGCGCATTTTCTGGACTGCGTTGAGGGCAAGGCAAAGCCCATAGCGGACGGGAGGGGAGGCCTGGCAGTTGTGAGGATTCTGGAGGGAATATCGCCTTAAAAAGCAGGCATCACCATTCCCAATACCACTCCTCCAGCTCCTCTTCTATTGTCTTCTCTGGCGGCTTGTCGTAGAAAAGGGTGGGCCGCTCCTCTCGGTTTGTGCTGTAGACAAGCTGATACTCGCCCGTGTTATTGGGATCAGCGAAGAGAAACTCCCAGTTCTGAATGTTATAGTGCCAGCGTATGTAAGCCCTCCTTGCCTTGGGCGCCTCCTCGCGGGTTATCTCATCAGGAGGGCCGTATTTGATGTATATTCTCCCCATATCGGTATACCGGCCCAGGCGGTTTATCTGGCTGAAGTGCTCATCCGCGTATCTGACGCGCAGGGCAAAAGCGTCGTAGAACTCGTTCTGCGGGGTTGAGGGATCGGGGTCCCTCTTAGCCCAGAAGGCGTCCAGGAATGCTTGGCGCTCAAGGGGATTCGCGCACGCCTTGAACTCCTTCATCTCCTCTTGGGTGGCCAGGTAATCTATGAAAGACCTTATGGGATCTGCGGCATACCTGTCCATCTCGGTCTTCCTGGCAAAGGGTTTCTGAAGCTTTACCCTCTCGCCCGTGGCGAGATCAACGATCTCGGCGACGAACATGTATTCCCCCTGGGCAAGAGCGGATATATTCATCTTTCCGGCCTCCGCCGCCGTTTCTCCCCTTTTCGGCTTCACTGTAGGCTTGGTGGCGAGGAGCGGCTTTCCATCAGGCCCCTCAACCGCGGCCGTCACCACATATTTTCCGGAGTCTCCGGACATCCCGTATACCTCAAAGTAATAGAAAAGGGTGTCGCCCCAGAAGGCCCTCGCAGGGTTAGGGATGAATCCAACATCTCCCCTCCTCACGGGCGCGGCGTTCGGATCCTCATAGAAACCGGAGACGAACATCACATCTGACGCGGAAAATCCTGCCTCACGAGGCACCTCCACTTTCATAGACAGACTTCCCCTCTTTTCGCCAGAGCGAAGGGCAAGGCTCACCGTGTATTTTCCGGGTGCGAGGACAACATCCCTGTAATCCACGAGATAAAGGACGCTCTCAGAACCCAGTTTCCTCTTCCACTCCTCAACGAAGGGCTTCGCTCCCTCCTTCTCCACCCTGAGCTCTGCCGTGAATTCCCCGCGCTCAAGGCAATCCGGATCGACGCTGTAGAAGATGGCCAGGTAATAGAGGGTGTCCGCGAGCAGGAACAACACCGGGTCAGCAACGGCGGCTATCTCTCCTGTAGAGACAGAAGCCGTAGCCGAGACCGGCGGCAGGCTAGAAACCAAACTGACCGTAAAAACCAGGTGGAACAAGCTCATATTCTCCAAAACCCGTTCTATCAACGAAGTAAAATACCCTGCCGAGATCATAGTAATACCATATCTCGTAGGGCATGGTGCTTAACTCAAAGGGATGGCGCTCTATCTCATCAGGCGGGCCGTATTTCACATATATCTTTCCCATATCCGCTATCGCGCCATCAAACCTCCTGTAGTTTTCCCTGGCCGTAGGATACCTGGCGTTAAAAGCCTCCCTGGCCTCGTTGAATTCGGTCTCAGGCGTTGGATCAACCTCCTTCCAGAACTCCTCCCACGCTTTCTCGCGATCCTTCGGAGGGGCATTCTTCAGCGCGCTTGCCTTGCCGGGGTAGATGAATTCCAGCACCGAGATTACGCCCCTGAACTCCCTCGGAGAGAGGAGGTTTATCCCAGCACGCCAGAACCTAACCTCCCTCCTGCAGATGGGCTTGCCGCGCCTAGCTACCTCCAGCTTGAGGAGAAATTGCCCGGCGGAGAGATTGTGTGAAGGAACACGGATCAGAAGGGTGTCCTCAAGCCCGGACAGGACCCACATGAGGCTGTCGCTAAGAAGGTCAACCCTCTCGGATTCCCAAACCAGATTCCATCTGACCAGAAGGGACTCAGGAGCCTCGGTATGTGCCGCGAGCAAAAAGAGCATGGTGTCCCTTTCTCCAAGCCCTGCAACCGAAAGCCCTTCTGAGTCAGTTTCCACAGAAAGAGGGTCCCCTATACGCAGGCCTTTTCCGAGGGCCTTTGCCTTCAGGTCTTTTTCAAGGAGGACCTTCCGGGAGTTCAGGTCAACTGCCCTCACCTTGAAAGCGTAGTCCCCGTCGGGCAGGGTTATGTGGATATCGTGGATAAGGAGGGTGTCATCAGGCGGAAAAGGCCCTTCGCTTGAAAGGGAAAAACGGCGGTAATCGGTGAAAACAGACCTCTTGCCCCCGCGAACATCAACCCCCAGCTCGTATGAAGCGGTGTAGTTGTTTTGGCTTCTCTTGAAAACCAGTCCTTCCCCCGAGAAAAAGATCCTGATTATGTAAAGCGTTGTGTCCCCCGGCTGGGGAAGCCTGGTAAGGGTAGCAATTGCTTCGCCAAAAAGCAGGTCATAAGCGAGGATAACCGAAAGGATCACCCTCATATTATAAGTCCCGCGGCGCCTCAGCGCAATGATGCGCGCGGCTGACATCTCACACCTCTCCATCCGCTAAGAACAAAGCCTGGTTTGCGATTGCCAGTAAGTTATTTGGGCACAAGAGCTTTGAGCAATCCCTTCGTAATCGCTCAAGACAAAGGAGGGCTT
>Ga0078972_1002037_pt1 | contig 70243 bp, 66 predicted proteins | sample YelNatPaOPGAMG01_FD_67568 | JGI IMG/M metagenome (GOLD analysis project Ga0078972, IMG submission 67568) | Hot spring thermophilic microbial communities from Obsidian Pool, Yellowstone National Park, USA - OP-RAMG-01 (SPADES assembly) (version 2) | ecosystem: Environmental > Aquatic > Thermal... | reverse complement strand
AAATTTAACTTATTCTTTTCATCTCTAAACATCTCTTCTATTTTCATCCTTTTTCTGTAAAGCTCCCAGCATAACATATCCGCTGGTAGATTTGAAACATAAGCATAGAAATCCTCTTTTCCTCCCTCTGATATATATCCTCTCACAAAAACATTAGCAAAAATCTTATGAACTAATACATTTTCATAAACTCCAGGCCCTAATTTCCATAAGGGTTTTCCATTTACATATACATCCCCTTACTCATAATGAATTTCATCAAATCTGGATATGTAAACTCTCTATCAAATAAAAAGACTGTTCTCTTGGGAAGAACAGGAAGAAGCAAAGATATAGCATGTATGATTAAATCTACCTCACTTTTCCATCTTAGCTTAGAAAAAGAGTCAAATCTAACAGGAATAAGGAGGATAGGTAAAGCTCTACCTCCTATAGGAACTGCAAAAGAAAGAACTCTCCACTTCTCTTTGATATATGTAAAATCTGAAATGAGGAAAACAAAAGAGTAAGGAGATTTTACTCTATTCATGATTAAACGAGTTAAGCTTATTTGTACATCAATAAAATTCCATTTATGGTTATAAAGAAATCTTCTAATTCTATTAACTAAAGATTAAAGAAACGAGCTATTTCTCTAATTATTGGTTTTTTGACAGATAAGAGAGCTTGAATAAGAAGAGAAAAAACCTCTTTACTCTTTTTTGATAGAGGTAAATCTGGTAAAATAAACATATAAAAATCGCCTCCTTGTGGTTTGTGATATTACTAGTGCTAAATAAATTCTACCACAAGGAGGCATTTCTTTTTAAAAACTGATTACAGATCAGCTTTTTATCCCTATCTCTTCATCTAATACCTTATCTTTACTTATCTCTTTACACTGGTACCTATGTCCATACCTATTTGGAAAAATAGAATAAGATTACCTTGACTATTTTTTTGAAATGTTATATAAAACATTAAAAATAAAAATAAAGGATTAGCTATGTCAAGAATAGGAAGACCTAATGTTATCAATGAAATAAATAGAGGGTTAATCCTTCAGACAATTAGAGAAGATGGACCTATATCTCGTGCTAAAATTGCACGTAAGCTTGGTCTCTCAAGACCAACTGTATCAACACATATACAAGAACTGCTTAATGAAGGTCTAATAATAGAGGTTGGAAAGGGTGAAACAAAAAAGGGAAGAAAAGATATCCTTTTAATGTATAATTCAAAACATGGATATATACTTGCAGGAGAGATAGAAGGGTCCATAATTAGACTTGCAATATCTGATTTATTGGGAAAAATTGAAAAACAATTAAATATTGAAACATCAGAACTTAGAAAGAATAACATGATAGACCCCTTTAAATTTCCTCAAATTCTTAAAAAATTTATTATAGAAAGTAAAATAAATCCTGAAAATATAAAGGTATTGAGTTTTGGAATAACAGGAATTATAGAAGAAGGGAAACTAATGTTTTGTCCAGGTCTTCCTGAGTGGAATCATGCCCCATTAACAAAAATATTGGAAGAAGAATTTCCAAAAACTCTTATTCTATTGGAAAAGGATGTAAATATGGCAGTATTAGGAGAATATTGGAAAGGAGCAGGAAAAAACTTTAAAAACATGGTTTATATAACAATTAGCACAGGAATAGGTGCGGGTATAATTGTTGAAGGAAAGATTTATAAGGGTAAAAATCAGTTTGCAGGAGAAATTGGATATATGGCAATAGAAGACTCTGAATATCCATATCCAGGGACATTAAATACCCCTTTTGGCTCCTTAGAATGGCATTCTTCTGGCTCGGGTCTTTTAAAAAGATTAGATAATTATAAAGATATTGAAAGTATTTTTAATAATTATAAAAACGATGAGAAAGTAAGAAAAATTGTAGATTCTTCTGCAGAGTATCTTGCAAAAGCTATTGTAAACCTTACAACAGTGCTTTCTCCAGAAGTAATAATTATTGGGGGAATAATTGGAAAACATTTTGATCTTCTATTTCCTAAAATGAAGCCTATATTAGAATTTTATTTACCATTAGATATAAATATTGTATCATCTCCCTTAGGGAATAATGCGGTAATATGCGGAAGCATATATAAAGCATTAGAAGCTTATCATTCAGCCCCTGTAATTATCTAATTCTATAATTTTAACTCCTTTTAAAAAATTATATTCCCAATCCTTTATATTTTTTAAATACCCAAAAGGACATCTATAAATCTTTATTCCACATTTATTATAAACTAAAGGATTATGCTCATGTCCGCAAATAAGAAATCTTATCTTTTTTTCTCTAAGTAAAACTTCACCAAGAAATTTACTTCCTAAATAAGCAGAGAAAAAATTTTTTTTATAAACTAAATCTTCAAAAGGAAGAGTATGGATAACTGTAATAATTTTCTCTACTTTATTTTTAATCCCCTCTATCTGTTCTTCCAAATCTTTTATCATTAATTTACAAACCTCTATATTAGAAAGTGTATTTCCCCTATTATCTTTAAATATAGCAAGTTTCCAATAGATTTCTCTCCATTTTAAATCTGCAAATTTACCTTTCTCATATTCATCTATGCTAAATTCCTCACTCCCCAATGAATAATCATACCAACCTAAACTTCCCACAAAACCAATATTATTAATAATTAAAGGATTTAATGGAAGATAATAAAATTCATTTTCCTCGCAAATTGTTTTCAAGGAATATTTGTATTTTAATAAACTGTCTTCACCATCTTCAATCCATACATCATGGTTTCCTGGAACAAAAATTTTAATATAAGGAGTATTCTTAAAAGATTTTAAGAATAAATCTATTTCATTTTTTCTTCTTGATATATCTCCTGCAAAAATAAATATATCAGGATTAAATGATGATACTTTAAATTTTATATTTTCCAAGAAACTTATAATTTCTTGTAAAGAAAGACCATTTTTTACTCTCACATAATCTAAATGTAGATCTGAAAGAGCAACAATTCTCATCTGAAAAAGGTTATATATTTAAATATTTTAAATATAATCTCTATGATAGGCTTTATAAAGGAAAATATTAATGAATTCTGAATAATTTGGGATTGAAGAGAAATTGGTAAGAATTTTAAGACAATCCCATAAACTAAAATAAGAACAGTCCCACCAAATATTACTGATAAAATCAATGATGGTAAAGCTAAAAGTATATATGAAAAAATAAAAGTTAATATAAAAGCAATTATATTTGATGGAATATATGAGGGAAGATGAATATATTTCATATAAATGGGTAAAAGAGCAGACGAAATAACAATAGCAATTATTAAGGATAAGATAATCGCAAATTTATTTGTTAATGCCTCTTTCAACCCTTTTACTGCTAATCCTAAAATAGTTAACAAACAAATTAAATCAAAAATCATTTTCTACTCCTCCCATGTTATAACTACTCTTAAAGCTTTTCCCGATAATCCCACTTCAACAGCTTTATTTATCTCTAATAGTGGGAATCTATGAGAAATTATCTTTTTTACATCTATCCTCTTTCTTGCAATAAGTTCTATAGCTCTGGTATTTGTATATGGATTTACAAAAGAACCAAAGATGGAAAGTTCTTTATAATAAACTAAGAAGGGAGAAAGATTAATTAAATCTTTTTCTGAAGAAACCCCAAATATTAATATTTTTCCTCCCCTTCTTACACTATCTATAGCTATCTTTACAGTATCTGCTCCTCCCACTGCCTCAATAGCAATATCTACACCAATCTTTGTTAATTTTTTAATCTCAGATACGACATCAACCTTTGTAGGATCTAATGTATGTGCATTAAGAGATTTTGCAATATCCCTTTTCTCTTCAACAGGTTCCACAAGAAAAACTAAACTTGCTCCATATATATAAGCAAGTTGTAAGAGAATAATACCTAAGGCTCCACCTCCAATAATAAGAACAGTATCTCCAGGTTTTATATTTACTCTTTCAATTCCATGTAATGCACATGCGGTAGGCTCCATCATAGCACCCTCTTCAGGAGTTATATCCTTAGGTAATTTATAAAGTTGTTTATAAGGAACAACACAATAATCTGCAAATCCACCATCAATATCAACTCCCAAAGCCAAAAGATTTTCACATAAATGGATCTCTCCTCTTCTACAAAAATAGCAATAACCACAGAATATATTTGGATCTACAGAAACTAAATCACCTATCTCAAAACCTTTAACATCAGAGCCTAATTCTTCAACCCTACCACAAAATTCATGTCCTCTTATAACATTAGGCTTTCCCTTACTTTTACCTGAAAATACATGAAGATCAGTCCCACAAATTCCTGATGCTAAAACTTTAATTAGAACATCAGAGGATCCTACAGAAGGTTTTGGGCATTCTCTTAAAACTAATTTTCCATTTTCATCAAGTAATGCACTTAACATAACTTTTCGCTCCTTTTCAGTAAAGAATCAGGCAGAATTTGCATGAGCTCAATTACATTTCCATCAGGATCTCTCAAAAATGCCTGATAATTACCATCAATTCCTAAGAATGGCTCTATATCAATATTCCAACCTTTATTCTTTATTTCTTCAACATCTTTAAAAATATCATTTGTATTAATACAAAAATGCCTATAGCTTTTATTTTCCAGATGAGAAATATCATTATCTAAGAAAATTTCTAAATATTGCTCTTCTGCAATCTTAAGAAAAACAAACCAAATATTTCTATCTCTTTCCAAATGAAAAACCCTTTTAAAACCTAAAATTTTTTCATAAAAATTCAAAGATTTTTCAATATCTCTAACTGCAAAGGCAACATGACATATTCCATAAATCATTTTCTTTTCCTCCTTAAGAAAGAAAGTAGGAATAAAAGAGTGAGTAAAGTGATTATTACAGCTCCGCTGGGAAGATTAAGATAAAAAGATAAAACCAATCCTAAAAAAATACCTAAAAAACCTATGATGGATGAGAATATGATAATTTCTTTCAGGCTTTTAGACCATGGAAGGACAATTGATACAGGTATTACAAGAAGGGCTGATATTAGTATTATTCCTATCAATTTACATGATAATACGATAGCAATTGCAGATAAGCTTAAAATAGTCTCTTCCAAGAGGAATGTGTTTATACCTGAAACTTCTGCTGATGTTGGGTCAAAAACAAGGTATACAATTTTCCAATAGTTTTTTACTTCAAATATAATTAAAACTAATAAGAATAAAGAAGAAAATATAATATCTTCTATATTTACAGCTAAAATATTTCCAAATAGATATCCAAATAAATCAACAGTATATCCTTTATGAAAGGTAAGAAATATAGCCCCAAGAGCCATAGCAGTTGTATAAAATATTCCAATGGTAACATCTTCTCTAAGTCTTATCTTTCTTTTAATGTAAGGTATAAACCAAACAATTAATAAAGCAAAAAATATAGCCAAAATTAAAGGATTTATTCCTAAAAGTATTCCTAAGGCAATTCCTCCAAAAGCAGAATGACTAATACCAGAGCCCATAAAAGTCATGCCTCTGAGAACCAAATAAGATCCTATAATAGAGGATATTATACTAATTAGAAGTCCAGATATTAATGCCCTTTGCATGAAGGGGTAATAAAAAATATTCATTTTTCTTCTTCACCTTCGTGGGTTAAGAAGAACACTTCTTCTCCATACATTTTACTCAAAAATTTGTGAATTCTAATATCTTGAGGACATCCATGCAAAAATAATTTTCTATTTAAACATGCTAATTTTTTTACCTTTTTTGATATTACTCCTATATCATGGGAAATAAGAATTATTGTTAATCCATTTTTATTAAGTTCCTCTAAAATATTATAAAATCTATCTTGTGATGATAGATCAACTCCAACAGTAGGCTCATCTAACAACAATATTTTAGGTTCCATAACTAAAGCTTTAGCTATCAAAACTCTTTGTTTCTGTCCACCTGACAAATCTTTAAATAATTTTTCTTTTAATTCATAAATTTCTAATTCTCTTAGAATTTTCTCAATAATTTCTATATCTTTTGATGATAATCTTCTCCATTCATTTATTGCTCTTCTTCCTAAGCTTACTATATCAAAAACCTTAAGGGGAAGAAGTTCTTCAATTTCTGCCTTTTGAGGTATATAACCTATATATTTTTTCTCTTCTTTTAGATGCCATGGGTATTTTCCAAAAATAAAAATTTTACCCTTTTGAGGTTTTAATAAACCTACAATAATCTTAAGTAATGTAGTTTTTCCAGCACCATTCGGACCAATAATTCCCCAAAAATCCCCTTCTTCAATAGATAAATTTATATCCTCAAGAATTGTTTCACCATTATATGAGAAAAATAAGTTTTCTATCTCAATAATTTTGTTCATTAAATATCATCTCCAATATTTTCAAATTTTTTCTCATCATCTCAAAATAATCCTTTCCAAAACCTAAGGGGTCTAAGGATATCAATTTTATTCCTGTCTCATTGGAAAGCATATTTAAAACCTGAGAATTTGTAAAGGGTTCCTTTATTATATACTTAATTTTAGATTTTTTAATAATCTCCATTATTTCAGCAATTTTCTTTGGAGAAGGTTCTCTTCCCTCTCCTTCTTCAATCACAGCCAATATCCTTATTCCATATCTTTTAAAAAAATAATACCATGCAGGATGATAAATAATTACTTCTTTCCTTTTATATTTTGAAAGATTTGTTTTTATTTCCTTATCTAAATCATCTAATTTCTTTATTAATCTTTTAAAATTCTCTTCATAATACCTTTTATTTATCGGATCTAAAGAGGTAAATTTATTATAAATATTTTCAGCTATTTTTTTTGAAATAATAGGATCAAGCCAGATATGTGGATTATTATCTTCAAATTTTATGTTATAAGAAACATTAAGAATATCTTTATTTTTGCCTCTAATAATATTCTCTATCCAACGATCTATATCTCCTCCATTTATGATTATTAAATCTGCCATCTCTATTAACCTAAAAGTTTCTGGTGTTGGCTCAAAGATATGTGGATTAGCATTATAAGGAATTATTAAAGAAAAATTCCACAATTTTCCACCAATATATTGTGATAGGCTTTTTAGAGGAGGTATAGATACTAAAACACTTTTTGTGCCCCCCAAAATATTTAAAGGAAAAATCAATATAAATAAAAGTATCAAAATAGTTTTCTTCATATTGTTATATTATATATCATTTTGAGGATAATATTTGAAGATTTTTTATTTTTAAAAATAAGGGTTTTAAATGAAGAGGGGTGAGATATCTCACCCCTCAAAATGGTTCTTTATTACTTAACAGGTTTTAATATTCCCTTTGTTAACATTATTATTACAAAGTTATCAGAATATGGACTATTCTTATATATAGGATCACCTTCAGGGGGCCAGCCAGTAACTCTTATTCCTTCTAACGCTGGATTATTTCCATATCTTTCCCATAGAGGAATTATTGGTAGCAGTTCATTAAAAGCTAATGCAAGATTCTTTATATATTTCTTTTGAAGCCCTGTATCAAAACCTACAGCAGAATCAGTTATTAATTTATCTAAGTCAACTTCTCCTACTACCTTTGTCTTTTGTTTCATTTGGAAGTTCATACCAGGTCCTACGCCAAGAGGATAGTTAAATCTTACCAAGTCTTGATAGAAGGAGAAGTGAGGATGAGGATGGGCAGAACCCCATGCCTGTATTAATAATTGGAATCTTCCTTGTTCTGCCTCTTGAGGTACTTGTGCATAGGTTACTCCACGAACTGTTACTTTTATTCCAAACTTTGTAAGTTGAACAGCAGCATTCTCTGCAGCTGCTGACCAGTCTGCATATTCCGCAGGAACTATTAATTCATATTCCATTCTCTTACCTTTATCATCTAACCACACCCCATCTTTATCCCTCTTAAATCCAATACCAAGTAAAATCTCTTCAGCCTTCTTTGGGTTATATTCATATTTATTAAGTTTCTTTTGATCAGCAGATGATATCCAAAGTGGCACCAAGTTATCACTAAATCCTGCCATAAGTTTTACACCAACTCCTGACTTTCCAAGAGATACAAATCCATTTTCATCTCTGTTCACTGCATAAGCCATTGCTTGACGAACTTCAACCCTATTTAATGGATATATATTATGATTTACATATATTGCAGGTCCAGAATATATAGGTGGTCTTATAATCCTTATTCCAGTCTCTACAAACTGTTTCTCTGTTGCAGGTGGGAATCCATGAGTAGCATAATCTACCTCTTTTGCAAGAACCATTGGTGTTACTGTTGGTGTCTCACCATTTACTAATCTTACTTTATCAAATTGAATGGCTTCCTGATTCCAATAATAGGGATTTCTTACAAGAACTATCTCTGCTTCTGTCATCTTGCCAACATCTAATACAAATGGACCTGAGGAGACTATATTCTTTGGTCTATATTGTTCAAAATCTGCTCTTAGTTTCTTCATCTCATCAGAATCTCTTGTCTTACCTGCAGAAAGTAATGCCATTACCTTATCTGCAAATTCTCCATATGTACCATAGTCTCTAACCACATAGGTTCTTAAAATATATCTTGGAACTACAGATGATGGATTATTCATATGAAACTTCACAGTATATTTTCCTGATGCTTCTACTTTATCAATATATCTCCATACTGGCCAATTCATAAGATATCCAATATAATAAGTGGCAACTACATCTTTTGATGTAAATTCTTGACCATTACTCCATTTCACACCTTTTCTTAAGTTAACTATGAACCATTCAGGTTTATTAGTAGGTTCAAGTCTCCAACTTGTAGCAAGCACAGGCTCATATTTTCCAGATGCCCAATAGTAGAAGGCTAATGGTTGATGTAGTAACTCGTAGTAAATTCCTCCAACAAGTATTGCTCTTGATACAAAGGTATTGAAGTGCCCAACTGGTGGCATATCATATGGCCATGCTCCTACAAATATTCTTTCTGCTGGAGCAGAAAAGCCAATAGTCAAAATACTTAAAAGGATAATTAAAACTATTAAACGTTTCATCTTAAACCTCCTAAATTAATTTTTTAGGATAACATAAAATACAATTTTTTTTATAAAATCTCACCTCCTCAATTATTTAAAATATTTTCTTATAAAAAATGAGAGAAATATTATCAAGATGCCTGAAATAAAAGCTAAAATATCCACAACAAAAGTTGCAGTACCAATTTCTAAAAATGGTATCATTATTCCTGAAAGGAAAGATATAAAAAAGCCAATTTTAAAAATAGATCTTGGAATTTCAGAATTCATGTTTCATCTCCATATAATTCACAGGAAACATAATGATCTGGCTCCACCTCATAAAGATTGGGTTCTATTTTATCGCACTTTCCAGGCTCCATATATGGACAGCGATTATTAAATCTACATCCAGGTGGTAGGTCTAAAAGGCTTGGAAGATCAAGGCTTCTCAGCTCCATAATCTTTTTATTCCTTGTCACCTCAGGATCAGCCTCAGGAACTGCAAGAAGTAATGCTTTAGTATATGGATGTAAAGGATTTTCCAAAACTCTTGGTGTAGGTCCTATTTCAACTATTCTTCCCAAATACATAACTGCAATTTTTCCATTCCATCCAAAATATTTTGCCATAGCAAGATCATGAGTGATAAATAAGAAGGTCATATTGAAATTTTGCTTTAAGATAAGAAGCAATTTTATAATACTTAATCTTATAGATACATCAAGCATTGAAACTGCCTCATCCGCAACAATAAATTCTGGATTTAAAGTTAAGGCTCTTGCAATTACAACTCTCTGTCTCTGACCTCCAGAAAGTTGATGAGGATATTTATAAATAAAATCTTCCACAGGAGTTAAATCTACAATTTTCAATAGTTCTGAAATCTTCTCTTCACATTGTCCATTACTTCTTACCATATGATGCTTCAATAATGGTGCACTTAAAATATCATAAACAGTCTTTACAGGATTTAAAGAAGAATAGGGATCTTGATGAACTATCTGAACAGATTTTCTATATTTTTTGAACTTTTCTTTATTCATTTTCCATATATTTTCACCATAAAAAAGCACCTCTCCTGAAGTAGGTTTTAGAAGTCCTGCTATAAGTTTACCTGTTGTTGTCTTGCCACATCCCGATTCTCCTACAAGACAAAAAATTTCGCCTTTTTTAATTGAAAGATTTAAATCTTCTAAAACTCTTAAGGTCTTCTTCTGACTAAAAAGACCTCCACCTATTGTAAAAAATTTACTTACATTCTTCAGTTCAATTATTCTTTCCATTTTTAATCTTCTCCCATTTATAACATGCTACATAATGGTCATTGAAAACATTGATTAGTACAGGCTCATCCTTTAAACATTCTTCTCCTTTATATTCACATCTTGGATGAAATTTACATCCTGGAGGTAGATCTATTAAATCTGGTGGTGATCCTGGAATAGATATAAGTTCTCTAAAAGATGTAGTTACAGTAGGTACTGCTTTTATAAGTCCCATGGTATATGGATGAAGAGGTTTATAGAAGATGTCATATACAGAACCTATTTCTACTAATGCACCTGCATACATTACTGCAACTTTATCTGCAAGCTCTGCTGCTAATGAAAGATCATGGGAGATTAAAATAATAGAAAGATTTAATTCTTCTCTAATTCTTTTTAAAAGTTCCAATATGCTTCTTTGACTTAAAATATCTAATGCGGTTGTGGGCTCATCAAGAATAATAATCTGGGGATCTAAAAGTAATGCAAGAGCAATTAAGACCCTTTGCCTCATCCCTCCTGAAAGCTCATGAGGATAAGATCTTAATACTCTATCTGGATCCAACTGAACTAATCTTAATAATTCTAAAACCTTAGCCCTTAAATCTTCTCTTGTTAATCTAAGGTCGTGGGAGTCTGCAGTATCAAGAATATGGTCCCATATTCTTATAACTGGGTTAAAGGCATTAAGAGCAGATTGAAAAACCATTGCAATTTCTTTCCATCTAAACTTTCTTAATTTGCTATTGTCTAAACTAACCACCTCATATTTTTTTCCATTTGCCTGATACCATATCTTCCCTTGTGAAATTTTTGCGGAAGAGGGTAAAAGTTTTATTATTGATAGACCAAGAGTTGTCTTTCCTGAACCACTTTCCCCAATAATTGCAAGGGTTTCTCTCCTCTTTAGCTCTAAATTTACACCTCTAACCGCCTTAACTAATCCCCTTCTTGCCCTATAATCAACATAAAGATTCTCTATATTTAAAATATTTTCCATCTTTATACCCCTTGTCCTAATCTTGGATTAAATATCTCCTCTAAGGAACGGGTAAAAGATACCAAAGACCATTGGAAAAGAGATATAGCAATTATAGGAGAAAGAATATAATAAACACTATGCTTATAAAATATTGCTCCTCTTGTCCAAGCAAAGTTTATCATAACTCCCCAATTATGGCTTGCTAAGGGAACAAGCCCTAAAAGTATAAGTCCCACTTGAGCATATACTGCAGAGGTCATAGAAAGAATAAAACTTATAACTATATAGTTCATCATGTTGGGAAGAATCTCTGAAAATACAATATAAGAAGTTCCCAAATCTAAGGCTCTTGCAGCTTCTATAAAATCTCTCTCTTTTAAAGATAGAACTTGAGCTCTAACTGCTCTAAGAAGTCCAGGCCAAGAAAGAAGAGCAAGAATAAAAGCAATCATGAATGAACTTTTCAATCTTATAAATGCTGCTAAGACTGAGAGAAGGGGGAAATGAGGAATTGTTAGAACAATATCTGCTAAACTTGTAATTGCAGAATCCAATCTTCCTCCTATAAAGGCACTTAAAGAACCAAATGTAACCGCAATTAAGGTAGAAAGAAGTCCTGTAAGAAAGGCAACAATAAGAACATCTTTACCACCATGAACAATCTGGCTTAAAACATCTCTTCCTTGACTATCAGTACCGAGAGGATGTTCCCACGAAGGTTTAACATATATCTTATCTAATCTGGAGGTTGTATCAAATGGGACAAAATAAGGACCAATAAAGGACATTAATATAATAAATATAAGGACAATAAATCCTAAAAATCCCAACTTATTTCTCCTCAACAATCTAAATGTATCTCTTAATGAGCCTAAAAAAATTTTAAATCTACTTATTTTCTTATTCATTATTCACCTCCAGTAGTTCTAATTCTTGGATCCAATCTACTGTATAATAAATCTGCTAAAAAATTAGCCATGATTACTGATATAGTTATTATTAAAAAAACTCCTTGCATTACTGGATAATCTCTGGAATTAATACTACTCCAAAGAATCCATCCAATTCCTTTATATACAAATATACTTTCTATTAGAACAGATCCTCCCACAATAAATCCCAAAGAAATAGTTAAACTGGTAAATAAGGGTAGAATTGCATTTCTTCCTACATATGAAAAAGTTATTCTACTCTCTTTCAAACCCCTTGCCTTTGCTACCATCACATAATCCTCACCAAGAGTTGAAAGGGTACTGCTTTTCATTGTAAGAATCCAGCTCCCTATAGTGCTTATAACATAAGTTAAAATGGGCATTGATGCATGAAAAAATACATCTTTTATAAATGTCCATGTAAAGCCAGGCTTAACACCAGGAGATAAAGAACCTCTCATTGTTTCAATGGGAATTAGTCTCCATTGAACTCCTACAAATACTAATATCATAATACCAATAAGATAATTTGGAACAGAACTTAATATTGAAGCAATACTTGTTATAAAAACGTCTATAATACTTCCCCTCTTATATGCAATAAGCATTCCTAAAATTATTCCAAGGGTAAAACTAATAAGCAATGAAACTCCTACACTAAATAATGTCCATGGTAAAAATTCTTTAATAATTTTTGTAACCTTTGTACCACGAGAAAGAAATGAAATTCCTAAATCTCCTTTAAGAAGATTTTTTAAGAAATCAAAGTATTGAAGGATAAGAGGTCTATTAAGATCAATAGAGAAGAGAGATGCTGCAAGAGCTTTTGCTTCTTGATAAGTCATACCATATTGAGATATTAATTGGTTTATATATATTTGTATAGGATTAGAGGGCATAAGTCTTATTATAAAGAAGGTTAATGTAACTACAATATAAATGGTAAAAATTGATTTTATAAATCTTCTAAAGATAACATTTTTACTTATTTTTTTTATTTTTTCCACTTTAACCCCCAAATTTTTAAAATAACACTTTAAAAGTTCTTGGAAATAGTTTATAATAATAATAAAATTTTGTCAAGATAGTTTATAATATAATTTTAAAGAGAGGAATTTTATGAGGGAAAGAAGAACGCCAAAACATGTAGGGACTTATAATAAAAATTTGGTCCTTGAAGTGCTTATGAAGCAAGGACCTAAATCTCGTGCTGAACTCTCCCGTATCACAAAACTTACAAAGACAGCAATTACAGAGATAATATTAGAACTTTTAGCAAGAAACTTTGTAAGAGAAATTGGGAGAGTCTCTACTATAAGGGGAAGAAGACCTATAAAAATAACTATAAATCCTGATCTTTTTGTTTTAGCATTGGATCTTAGCGGAATATATATAAAGGGAGCTGTAGTAAATCCTCAAGGAGAAATTATTAAAATAGATAATCTAAAGATAAAAAATATAGATGATATATTAAAACTTATTAAAAATTTGTATGAACCTTATAAGGATAAAATCATTGCGATATCCGCATCTGTTCCAGGTTTAATAGAACTTTCTACTGGAAAAGTAATTCTATCTACAAGTTTAAACTGGAGGAATGTAAATCTCAGAGAAATAATAATAAATAATTTCTCTTTGCCATTCTATATGCAGAAGGATACAAATGCAGGAATATTAGCAGAAAATTGGTATGGGGATGGGAAAAATTATAAAAGCTTTTTCTATATTCTTTTAACAAAAGGTATTGGTTTAGGTATTTATCTTAATGATAGAGTATTAGATGGATATGATGGAATTATAGGAGAATTAGGTCACACAATAGTAGAAATAAATGGAAAAGATTGTTGGTGTGGGAAAAAGGGATGCTTAGAGACTGTAGCAAGCATACCTGTAATAATTGAGAACTATGATAAGTATGTGGATATTGATAACTTCCTCAAAAAGATTATAAATGGTGAGAAAATAGAATCATTGGAAAGAGCAATAAAATATTTAGGTATTTCTTTAGCAAATCTTATTCAGATTTTACCTCCCCAAGCGGTTTTTATATCAGGGAATATACCAAAGGAGTTTCTGAATTATTTAACAGAAAGAGTAAAAGAATACATTATTCCCAATATATTTCCACAGCTTAGAGAGAAAATTAAAATTTTACCATCAAATCTTGGGGAAAATAGTTTGATATTGGGTGCAGGAGTTTTAGGATTTATAAATTATTTCCAACAACAGTCATAATATAATTAGTTTAATTTACAATCTATTCTCAATTTGATATAATTTATTTAAACTATTCTTTATTTAGGAGGATCTTCCCATGAAAGTATCTGTTATTGGGGGTGGAAGCACTTACACCCCTGAATTAATAGAAGGATTTATTGACCTTTCAAAAGAAATTTCTCCGATAGAAGTATATCTTATGGATATTAATGAGGAAAGATTAAATATAGTGTCTGATTTTTGTAGAAGAATGATTTCAAAAAAGAAATCAGAAATTACTCTAAAAACCACTTTATCCTTAGATGAAGCTATTATTGATTCTTCTTTTATAATAAATCAAATAAGAGTAGGAGGACAAAGAGCAAGACTTCTTGATGAAACTATACCATTACAATTTAATCTCTTAGGACAGGAAACCACAGGAGCAGGAGGATTTGCAAATGCATTAAGAACAATTCCTGTGGTAATTGATATTGCGAAAAGAATAGAAATGTTGTCTCCTAATGCATGGCTTATTAATTTTGCAAATCCATCAGGTATTATAACAGAGGCTATATCAAAATATACAAAAGTAAAAGTTTTAGGACTTTGTAATATACATATAAATTTTCAAAATTACTTCGCAAAAATTTTAAATGTTTCTTTAGAAGATATTTTTTTAGACTACTTTGGATTAAATCATCTTACTTTTATTAGAAGAGTATTTGTTAATGGAAAAGATAGGACAGATGAAGCCTTTAATAAGATAAAAGAATCCTTACCTGAGGAGGAGAGAGAACTTTTTGATGACTTAAAGATGTTTCCCAATTATTATTTAAGATATTTTTATTTTAGAGAGGAAAAGGTAGAAGAACAAAAGAAAAAGTCAAAAAGAGCTGAAGAAGTTATTAAGATTGAAGAGGAACTTTTAAATCTATACAAGAATCCAAATTTAGATGAAAAGCCTGAAGAATTAGCAAAAAGAGGTGGATCTTTATATTCTAAATCTGCTATTAATTTAATATTTCATCTTTTGGGATTAAGAAGAGGATTTCAAGTAGTTAATATTACAAATCAAGGTGCAATTTTTGATCTCCCAAATGATTGTGTAGTAGAAATTCCTGTTTATATTGAGGGGGAAAGGATACAAAGATATATTATTGGAAATTTACCCTTAGAAGTAAAAGGTTTAATTCAAGCAGTTAAGACTTATGAGGAATTAACTATAGAGTCCGCAGTAGAATGCTCTTATAAAAAGGCTATTTTTGCATTAGCTCAGCATCCTCTCATCTCTTCTTATACTCTTGCCAAAAAAGTTCTTTCCGCCATGATATCTGCAAATAAAGAATATTTTCCTACTTTAAGATAAGGGTGATAATATGAAGTATTATTTAGGGGTAGATGCAGGAGGTAGCAAAACTGAGGCAGTTATCTTAGATGAAGAGGGAAATATTTTGGGATTTGGAAGATCTGGACCTGGAAACTATGAGGTTTCTGGGATAGAAAATGCTAAGAAAAACTGGTTATTAGCTATTGAGATGGCAAAGGGAGAATTTAGAAATATTAATTTTGAAAAGGCATGTTTTGGTCTTGCAGGTGCAGATTTTCCTGAAGATTTTGAGATGCTCAAAGGAGAGGTAGAATTACTAAATATTGCAAAGGAAGTCTGTATAGAAAATGATACTGCTATTGCATTAAGGGCAGGGACAAAAGATTATTGGGGAATAATAATAATAATGGGGGCAGGAACCAATGGCTATGGAAGAAGAAAGGATGGAAAAAGTTTTAGATTTTTTGGAGAAGGATATATATTTGGTGATTGGGGGGGTGCGTCTTCTATAGTTCAGGAAATGCTTCACTATGCCTTTAGGTCGTATGATGGAAGGGGAGAAAAGACAATATTAGAAGAAATTGTATTAAATTATTTTTCTGTAAAAAATTTTGATGAGTTGGCTAAAAAACTTTATTATCATCATATAGAATGGTCTAAAGTATTAAATCTTGCACCCTATCTATTTAAAGCTATAGAAAAAGAAGATATTGTAGCAAAAAGAATTGGGGAGAAAATTGTAGATGAGACTGTAAGAGGTGTATATGCATTAATGAAGAAATTAGATATAATGGATGAAGAAACTCCAGTCATACTTGCAGGAAGTCTATATAAAGGAGCAAAATGGTTAAAAGAATATATATCTGCAAAAATTCATATGTTTTCTCCTAAGGCAAAAGTAGAAATGTTAAAAATACCGCCCGCTATAGGGGCGGGAATAATTGCGTGGGAAATGGATGGGAATATTCTATCAGATAAAAAATGGGAAGAATTTTTGAACTTTAATTATTAAATAATAAACCCTGGGAAATCTCCCAGGGTCATCTCTCCTTTTTTACTCCATGCTTCTAAAAAAGCTTAACATATTTTTAAAAAAAATTCAATTTAATTGATACCATTTGTAATTTTTCATTAAGAATTACCAAAAATTAATTTTTTAAGTCTATCATAATAAAGTTTATCTTCAATTATATTTTGCAATTCTTTTATTTTTTCTGCTCTTATTATTTTATATCTATATTTATCTTTTAATTTTTCCCTTAAGATAAAAATGGGTATAACTTTATTATCTTTCATAAAAATTTTACCATTAATTTTAATTAATGAAAAGTTTAAGATTAATCCAAATTTTGCTTGTGGTTTTTTAAGCCTATACTGGTCTGTAAAGAAATTACCAATAGAATAAAAACACCATTTTCCATTTATATTCTCATAAGGTTTTATGGAGTGAGGATGACTTCCTACTATAAGATCAGCACCCCAATTAATTATTTTATTTGCAAGAACTCTTTGCTTATTTTCAATACTATCTGAATATTCTATATCACCCCAATGTAAATATACTATAACAAAATCTGATATTGTTTTAATTATCTCTAAATCTCTTTTTATTCTTTTTTCATCTATCATATTAATAAGATACTCTTTCCCTCTTGGCATCTGAATACCATTGGTACTAAATGTGTAAGCCAATATTCCAATTCTAATATTATTTTTTTCTAATATAAGATATTTTTTACTTTCCTCATAAGATTGATTGGTTCCTACATAAAAAAGTCCTCTTTTTTTAATATTATTTATGGTTTCTAAAACTCCTTTTTCCCCTTTATCCAAAGAATGATTTCCAGACGTAATCATTATATTAAATCCTACTTTTTTGAAGATATCTAAAATTTCCACTGGAGCATTATATAAAGGATAACCTGATGGAGAATAAATATTGGATGCAACAGGTGTATCAATTACAATAAATGAAAAATCCTTTTTTAAAAATTCCAAAATATCATTAAATATATCTTCTGAAAATGTATATCTTTTTCTTTTAAAATCATAATATGAATTATAAATACTTTCTTGAATAAAAACATCTCCTACAAAAGATAAAGTAACCGCTCTTTTTTCTTCACTTTCTATAACATTATAATTAAAGCAAAAAGAAATTGAAAATAAAAAATAGATTAAAAATTTTAATAATTTTTTTATCATTTTCTTATTCCTCCTATTGATTATATTTTAAGATAATATTGAAAATTATTCTATAAAGATGTATATTAAAATTTGGATAAATTAAGGAGGGAGGTGGTGGAAAAATGGATAAAAAGGAAGAAATTTTAGAAGGATCTGAAGAAAAAGTAAAAACATATGAAGCACCAGAGCCTGAAAAAAGAAGCATATTTACAGGAAGTCAGGCTTTAGCAAAAGCCCCCAAGATATATGGGGTTTCTACAGGAATAGAGGGGCTTGATGATTTATTTTTCATAGTAACTTCAGAAAAAGGAAAAATAATTAAGAAAAATCTTGGTGGTATTCCTGCTTACTCTGTTTTCAATATTACAGGTGTATCTGATACAGGAAAATCATTAATGGTAGAACAATTTGCAGTAGAACAAGCAAGAAAAGGAGAGAAGGTTGCATTTATCACTGTAGAGTCTCCTGCAAATTTTGTAGCAGCATCTTTAAAGCTTAGAGCGGGAAGTATGGGATATGATTTTGAAGAATTTGAAGATAATATAATTTTAATTGATGCAGCATCGTTCTCTAATATAAGAGAAAATATTCCAGAACTTCTTTCTACCTTAGCTTATGCTATCCAGACATATAAAATAAAATATACAATCATTGATTCAATAACTGGACTCTTTGAAAATAAAGAGATGATGGCAAGAGCTATTGTAAGAAGATTATTTAATTTTATGAAAAGCTGGTATCAAACCGCTCTATTTATATCTCAAAAGAGAAGCGGTCATGAAGAACTTACTGCAGAAGCAGCTGGTGGATATGCAGTAGGACATATAGTAGATGGAACAATAGTTGTGGCAAAAGAATTGGTAGATTCTGCTTATAAAGCAAAATTATATAAGAAGGAAATTGGAGATATAATAAGATTGTTCAGAATAGATGGCTGTAGATTATCAGGACATGATACAAGAACAAGAATAATGGAAATAACAGAAACAGGACTGGTAAGAATATTAGATCCTATATCAAAGTAAAATAAAAAGGGGGGATAAAAATGGTGCTACAAGTGAAGCCTATTCAACCTTCAGATGTAGAATTGGAAGGATTAGTAGCAAGGGTCTTTTTTAAAGCATTAGACCTACTTGGAGGATTAAATCAACTTGCAGAATTTAGAACTTTAACTTGGCTTCCCTCATTGGCAAGATCTGCTTTTGTAATAGTATTAAAGGAAGAATTCATGAAGACAGAAGAAGAGATTGCACAAAAGGTTGGGCTAACTAAAAATACTGTTAGAAATATTCTAAGAGCAGACCCAAATTTGGCTATGGAAAAAATTAAAAAGCTTGAAGAATTATCTAAGGAAGAATTAAAAGATTTAAAAGTTCATACTGCAGGAGGAATAGCAAAACTTGCCTATAAATTTGTAAAAGAAGGGAATGATGCTCAAACTTTAATCAGATATATATCCTCTGCAGCAGAAGATGTTGCAAGAGCATTAGATATTCCATGGGCTTACTTAGTATTAAAAAATATAAAAGGTGTAGATTATCCTATTAATAGCTCTGAAGAGTTAAAAGACAGACTAAAAGAACTTTCTATAAAGGGACTTCCTGCAGAAGAAGTTATTGAACATCTTCATTATCCTATAGAAACTCCTGCAAAACTTCTTCATGAGATAAAAGAGTATCTAAGCATGAAAGGTCTGTAAAATGATATCTCTTATATATAAAAATTCTTGTCCTAATTGCAATGGTGATATATCATCAGGCAGGCTCTTAAGAAGCCTGCCTTGTGATAAATGTATTCGTGAAGAAGATATTGATAAAAATATATGTGAAGTTATTAATGAAGGAAATCTGAAAAATATCTGTAATCTATATGAAGATCTCAAGAAATTTGAAGAACTATTTATAAGAACTATAAAAAGTTCATTATGGTCTCTACAAAGAACATGGGCGGTTAGATATTTCTTGGGAAATTCTTTTGCTCTTCTTGCCCCCACAGGAATTGGAAAAACAACATTTGGTTTAGTGCTTTCTAAATATATAGTAGAAAATAAAGGGGGAAAGATATATTTATTATTTCCAACAGAGCTTTTGGCAATGCAGGCTTATCAAAAACTTATTGATTTTGATGTTAATAATGAAGATATACTGTTATATAAAAGTAACAGCAAAGATAAGGATATTATTAAGGAAAAAATCAAAAATTGTGATTTCAAAATTCTTATAACCACAACTATGTTTTTATATAAAAATATAGAAATTATTCCTAAAGGAGTATATGACTTAATATTTATAGATGATGTAGATAGTATATTAAAAAGTGCAAAAAATATTGATAAAGTTTTCTTACTTCTTGGATTTTCCGATGAAGATATTAAAAAAGTAATGAAATCTATATTGAAGAGAAAAAATAATGAGGAGGATCAAAAAGAAGAGATTAAAGAAATTGTAAAAAAGAAAAAAGGAACACTTATTGTCTCTTCTGCTACATCAAATCCAAGATCTAATAGAATTTTGCTTTTTAGAGAGCTTCTCGGTTTTGAGGTCGGAAAACCATATATATCCATAAGAAATGTTGAAGATATCTATGAGAAAGTAGAAGAAAATGAAATATTTGATAAAAGTTTGGAGAAAATTAAAGAATTTGGAGACGGGGGATTAATATTTCTTTCCCCTATATATGGAAAGGAATATTTGGAAAGATATATTAATTTCTTAAAGGAAAAGGAAATAAATGCATTATCCTATGAGGATTTACAAAAGGATAGCTTAAATTTTGAAAGGTTTAAAAGGGGAGAAATTCAAGTTATTGTTGGATTCTCAAGCTATAAGAATCCTTTGGCAAGAGGTATTGATTTGCCTGAAACCATAAAATACGCATTATTTATTGGTGTTCCTAAGATGAAATTTAAAATAAATTATAATGAATCCTTTAATGGTCTTCTTAATTTTTTATCTTTGTCAGTTCCATTTATTATTAGAAATGATCTCTTTGATAAAGATACACAAAGAACATTAGTAAATTATTTAAATCTTCTCAGAGAATACAAGTTTTATAAAGAAGAGAATCTTCCTCAAAATGTTAAGAATAAAATTAAGGAGATTAGAGAATTCTTAAGAAGATTTATAGAAGAAAGTAATTTTTTAGAAATTATAAATAAATCAAAGGATATTGCTATATTAGAAGAAAATAAAGAACTTTACGCTATAATACCAGACATCACAGGTTATATCCAAGCATCAGGAAGAACATCACGAGTTTATGCAGGAGGAATAACAAAAGGACTTTCCTATGTTCTTGTAGATGACGATAAGGCTTTTAATTTTTTAATTAGGAAAATAAAATGGTATAATGAAGACATAAACTTTAAACCTTTCAATGAGATAAAAATAGAAGATATATTAAAATCTATAAATGAAGATAGAGAGAAGGTTAAAAAATTCTTAAAAGATCCAAAAGAAATTCCAAATAAAAATCTAATTAAAACAACTCTTATAATTGTTGAATCTCCAAATAAAGCAAGAACTATTGCAAACTTTTTTGGAAAGCCCATAAGAAGAAATATAAATGGAATAAATGTATATGAAATTGCAACCGCAGATAATTATTTTATTATTATGGCAACAAAGGGTCATATCTATGATCTTAATAAAGAAGAAGGGTATTATGGAGTTTTAGATGATGGTAAATTTACATCAATATATGAATTTATTGATCAAAATAGAGAAGAAATAGTAAAGACATTTAGAAATTTAAATCTTGAGGTAGATGAAGTATATATAGCTACAGACCCAGATACTGAAGGAGAAAAAATTGCTTATGATATATTTTTAAATTCTCTCCCTTTTAATAGGAATGTAAAAAGGACAGAATTTCATGAGGTAACAAAAAGAGCTTTTTTAAGTGCAATTAAAAACAGTAGAGAAATAGATGAAAACTTAGTAAAGGCACAGCTTTTAAGAAGAATATCTGATAGATGGATTGGTTTTGAGATTTCTCAATTTATACAAAAAAGATTTCATAACAATACTTTATCTGCTGGAAGGGTTCAAACTCCAGTTTTAGAGTGGATAGTAAATAGGGCAAAAATTGCAAAGGAAAAAATATATAATGTTCGTTTGTATATTGAGGATGAAAATAGTTACGACTTTGAGTTTGAAAATCAAAAAATAGCATTAGAATTTATAAATAATGTGGATAACATAAAGATTAAAAAGGTAGAGGAGAGAGAGGAAAAGTTGGTAATAAAACCTTTATCTACAGATGCATTATTAAGAGACGCATCTCTTTATCTTAAGTTTTCTCCTCAAAAAACCATGGAACTTGCTCAAGAGTTATTTGAAAGTGGACTTATTACTTATCATAGAACTGATAGTATAAGGGTTTCTGATGATGGTGTTCTTGTTGCATTAAGCTATATTAAAGACAATTTTGGTGAAAGTCTTATAAAAATAAGAAATTACTCCTCTTTTGAAGGTGCACATGAATGTATAAGACCTACAAAACCCCTTGATGTAGAAGAATTAACTGCAAATCTTTTACTATTAAATATAAGAAATATTACAAAGGAACATCTTAGATTATATGATTTAATATTTAGAAATTTTATTGCTTCTCAAATGAAAGAGACTGTTGTAAAAATTGAAAGATTTGAAATTTCAGCCATGGATAAAAAGATAGAAAAAGATTTTATAACTTCTATAATAGAGGATGGTTATAATCTTATTATTCCAGTAAAAACTTATTCTATTAAAGAAGGAATATTTAAAATTATTAATAAAAGGCTCTTTGCAAGATCAAAAGTTTCTTATTATACCTTCGCAGCAATAATAGAAGAAATGAAGGAAAAGGGTATTGGAAGACCTTCTACTTATGCGATAACCATAGATAAGCTTTTGGAGAGAGGATATGTTATTGAAAGCAATGGATACCTTATACCTACTAAACTTGGTATCTCTGTAATTGAGGATATAAAAAGAAGAGAAGAATTGTATAAATTTGTAGAGGAAAATTATACAAAAGAACTTGAAGAAAAGATGGATCTAATTGAAAAAAATAGATTATCATTTTACGATTCTGTAAAGGACCTTTTTGAAAAAATCTCTACGGTTGTTGAGAGAGCTTAGATAAAGTATTGGATATATATCTTTTTAAGAATTTTAGGAATAAGTTGGGTCCTGAATTTTTATTTTTATTTATATATTCTTCTACTCTTTCTCTTTCCCAAGAAAATACTTCTAATATTTCTTTTGGAGTAATTTTATTAAGACCAAACTCATTCTTTTCTTTTTCAACATCATTTAAAAATTCCTGAATTATAGTTTTTAATTTAAGAGCCCTTGAGGATTTTGGCATTAATGCTGGTAGAAAGAATCCTCCTTGCCTTGCAGAATATTCTTTTTCAAACAATGATATCACTTCTTTATATTCTTCATCAGTAAAATTAGGAAAGTCTGAAAGAAATTTATATGTCAGAAATTCTATATTAAAATGTAATTTCCATTGATCAGAATTTAAATTGGGAATGATTTCAATTACCCTTCCAATAGAATATTCTTTTGCTTGTTCCAAATAAACACAATCATCTGGACAATTGATCAGGTTGAATCTTTTCTCTCCACAACATTCAGCACAGATCCATTGCCTCAAACCTTTACAGAATCTTTTCCCTTTTCTTTTATTACAAAGATTACATTTTGCCATTTTCAGAGAAAATTATATCACCACATAATTATTTTTTCCATATACTTTTTATCTCATCAATAAAACCTGGAAATTTATCACTTACAAATCTGTTCCAACTAAAAATTAGTAGAAATATAAGAAATATTATTATCATTAATCCCAGGGGAAGAAAATACCTAAGGGCATTATATATAGTAAAGGCATATGGGATTGCAAGAAAAGAATTTATCTCCTTTTCTGGAAATGACTTCCTTTCTAAGTATGCAGTTATCAAATAGATAAATACTATAATAAAAGATACAAAACCACTTAATACAAGATAAATAAGAAGACTAAAAGAAAATATAAAATCTACATGGAAATCATGTTCCCCAATAAAAGTTTTATATTTTACCTTTGATGCTCTTGCCAAAGCCCCATCTAATACATCAGAAAGCCATCCCAAAATTGTTAAGAAAATTGTAAAAGGGAAAGCCTTTTTCCCCACATAAAATCCTAAATATATAAAAATTGTCCCTATAAAAAATCTTATTGTTGTTAGAAAATCTGCAATAGATTTAAGATATGTTCTTACATACATTTTAATCCCCCCTTAAAACTTCTCTCATAAGTCTTCTTAAATTTATATCTTTAAGACCTTCTTCCCTATGAGCAGGGGTAAGACATATAACTTCTCCCTTACCATAAGAATGACGCCACCCAGCAAAGGAATTTCCATCTTCAGATTCTGAATATAAAAATACATCAGTATTCTTTACATCACAATATACAAAATAATGCTCATCTAAAATTTTAAAATCATAGGAACCATCAGAAGAAAAATATCTTACAATTTTATTCTTTTCAGGATGATATATAAAATATCCTTTTATTAATTTTACAAAATTACCATCTTTGGGATAGGAGGAAAGTCCTGAATGCCAGACAAAAAGTCTTCCCCCATTCTCTACATATCTTACAATCTCCTCTTCAATATCACTTCCCATCCATACTTTTATATCTTTTTCCTCTGGATTTATTCTATTTTCCCTCCCAATAACCAAAATATATGGTCTTTCCTTTATAGATGTGAGAAAATTTTTAATATCTACATCTATTAATTCTATATTAATAGAAGAAAGAACTTCATTTAATGTCTCAAACATTAGATCATGATTGTGATAAAAATCACCAACAAGAGAAAATGCCTTTTTCACCTTCTCCTCCTAAGAGAATATCTCTAAAAGTTCTAAGATAATTTTTAATTTTGAAGTAGAGTCAATATATGCATATCTTCCCCCTGTAAAATCTCCCCTTTGAATAACATTCATCCCAAAATTTTTAAGAATCTCTATCTTTTCATCCATTCCTTTTACAAATACTGCTATATGATGAACTCCTTCTCCTTCAGCATCTAAGAACTCTCTCCATGTAGAGGGATTGTTATCTGGCTCAATAAGCTCAATATCAATATTTTTAAAATTAAAAAAGGCAAGCTTTGCTCGTGCATTTGTAGGCTTTCCTTTATACTCTGTATGAGCTTTCTCATATTCATCAGTAATAATTATCTCAGGAATTGGAACATTAAATATCTCTGAAAATTCTTTAGCACTTTTTTCTATATCTTTTACAACTATACCTATTTGCACAATAACTTCGCTTCCCAAGATATTGCTTGACATCTTAACCTCCATCTTTTATAAAATTAATCCATTATTAGAGATAACATCTTTATAGAAATAGGCACTATCTTTTAAAATTCTTTTTTGATTTGAGTAATCAGTATAAACAATACCAAATCTTTTGGAAAAACCAAATGCCCATTCAAAATTATCCATTAATGTCCATATAAAATATCCTTTTAAATCAACACCATCTCTAATAGCATAATATGCCATTTTAATATGTTCCCTCAAATAATTTATCCTTTTTTCATCTTTTATTTTACCATTTTCAGGGATATCATTGAAAGCACAACCATTCTCAGTAATATAAATAGTTTTTCTATAGTCCTTGTGTAATCTTATCAAAAGATCATATAAACCTTTTGGATATATTTCCCAATTCATATCTGTTACTTCATTTGACCCTTTAACCCACTCAATATTAAAAAATGGCTCATCTTTAGAAAATTTGACTATTATTCTTGAGTAATAATTTACACCTAAAAAATCTATAGGAATAGAAATAATTTTTAAATCTTCTATATTATAATTAAAATTCCAACGATTCTTTATCAAAATAGGTATAATTTCGTCTGGATATTTTCCTAAAAATAAAGGATCTAAAAATAATCTATTTACAAATGCATCTTGTATAACTTTTGCCTTTATATTCTCCTCTCTTTCATCTACAGAATAAATAGGTGAAAGATTAAGAGTTATTCCAATTTTACCCTTATAATTTCCATCCCTATAAGCATTAACTGCAAGCCCATGCGCTAATAGAAGATTGTGTGCGGAGATAAAAGCCCCCTTCATATCTTTCTTTCCTGGTGCATGAATTCCATAACCATATCCAAGAAATGCGCTTACCCAAGGCTCATTCAAAGTAATCCATAAAGGAACCCTATCACCAAATTTTTTAAAAAGAAAATTAGAATATTCCGCATAATATTTTGATGTATCTTGGTTAAGCCATCCTCCCTTATCTTCTAAAGCCTGAGGTAAATCCCAGTGATAAATAGTTATAACAGGTGTAATATTTTTAGAAAGGAGGGTATCAATAAGACGTTCATAAAAAGCTACCCCTTTTTGATTAATATTACCCTTTCCCTCTGGAAATATTCTTGTCCAAGCAATAGAAAATCTATAGGCATTTAATCCTATAAATTCCATTATCTTAATATCTTCTTCCCATAAATGATAATGATCACAGGCGATATCGCCATTTTGATTTTGAAAAATAGTTCCTGGGGTATGAGAGAATCTATCCCAAATACTTTCTCCTTTTCCATCCTCATATGCCCCACCTTCTATTTGATAAGATGCGGTTGCAGTTCCCCATAAAAATCCCTTTGGAAATATTAGTTTCTCCATAATAAGTCCTCCTACTTTATAAAATTACAAGCTTTAATTATAAAGGTTAATAAGAAGAGTTGCAAAAAATTTTTGTCTTAATACAAGTTTAATTGAATTTAAATTTTCCCTTTTCTATAATATTAATCTATAATCATTAAAGAAAGGAGTTTTGTTTTTGGAGATAAAATCCTTAGATAAAGAAGTTGAGATTTTAAGAGAGAATGTTATAAGAATGGGAAGTATTGTAGAAAAAATGCTTCACCAAACATTAGAAGCACTTAAAAAAAGGAAATTAGAGCTGGCTCTTGATGTTATATGTAAAGATGATCTTGTGGATGAACATAATCTTAATATTGAAAATTATTGCATTAATCTATTAGCATTGTATCAACCTGTTGCTAAAAATTTAAGAATAATTGCATCAACTTTAAAATTGATAAAAGATTTAGAAAGAATCGGAGACTATTCTGTTGACATTGCGAAATTATCCTCAAGTCTTTTGGAAAATTTTTTTGAACTACCATGGAAAGATATTTTTCAATTAGGAGAATTAACAGAAAATATGTTAAAGGAAGTAATAAGAGCATATCTTCAACCAGATTTAATCCTCTTAGAGAATTTATCAGGAAAATATAGAGAAATAAATCAAAAATTTCAAGATATACTTTCTAACATGATTGAAGAGATACAAAAAGTCCCGAAAAATACTCAACAGATTACTCAACTTATAATGGTATCAAGATATTTAGAAAGGATTGCTGATCATATAACTAATATGATTGAAATCATTTATTATATGGAAACAGGTGAAAAGAAGGAACTTCATGGATAAATATGAATTCTTACCCAACTCTCTAACATTGGAAGATCTTGAAAAGCTTAGTAAAAAACCACATTATATAATAATCTCTCCTCAACTTAAAGATAAAATATTAAAAAGTAGAGATCTTCTTGAAAAAAGATTAAATAAAAAAGAAAAAATAAAAGACATATTAACATATAAAAAAGAAAGGAAGATATTATCCCCTGAAGAAATAAGGGCTATTATGATACTAAAGGCATATTCCTTAGCTCTTGGATATTCGGGAGTAAGAATTGAATTGATAGAAAAATTATTAGAATTTATAGAAAATGATATTCTTCCTATTATTCCAGAAAATTTTACCCAGAATCCACTAATTTATATATATCATGTTTTAAAGGGAAAAGGTGAAGTTTTATATAAAAATAAAAGAATGGAAACAATAGATGCTCTCTCTATCTCAAACATAAAACTTCTGAATCTTGATTCTCACGAATATTCCACCATTATTAATGGCACCCAGTTTATAACAGGAATAGGAAGTCTATGTTATTTGAAAGCAAAAAGATTAGGAAAATTAGAAGAGATTGTCAGTGCCCTTTTCTTGGAAAGTTTGGAAGTTAAAGATAAAATTTTGAATCCTTGGGTCCATGCTTTAAGACCTCATTTGGGTCAAATCAAATCTTTTGAGAATTTAAAAATTCTTCTCTCAAATAATAAAAGTAATTTTACATCTATAGATTCCTGGGATATAAAATATAAGATTTATATACCCCAAATTATGTCATATTTTCATCAGGTTATGGATTTTCTAAGAGAAATATTAGAGATTGAGATAAACTCTGTTTCGTATGATTTAATATTTATTCCAGAAGAAGAGAAGATAATTTGGAGTGGCAATTCACATAAGGGAATAATTGTCAATGCTATAAATCATCTTTCTTATGCTGTTTCACAAATTATAAGCTTATGGGAAAAAGAGATAGAATTTCTATCAAGTTTATATTTATCTATAATTAAGTCTATAATTAATAAAAATAAAAAACTCATAAAACCTATAGATACTAACATTGAAAAAAATGTTATAAATCTTCGGAGTATTCTAAAAAACTGGGAATATATTATCTCTATAAAGATAATCTTAGCATGTAGAAAATTAGATTATTATAAAGAAAAAAATTTAAGCAAGGGAACAAAATTTATCTATGAGTATATAAAATCTCTTATTCCCCTAAGTGAAGAATCAGTAGATAATATTAAAATTATTCAAAATAATTTATATGATATATTAGAGAAAGTAGAGGAAGAGGTGGGTGAACTTTTCTAAACTTTAATCCTTAAAGCACTCTTAATTATTTCTACTGCTGAATCAATAGATAAAAATCCTGTATTTAAAACCAAATGATAAAGTTCTGGATTATTCCAATCTATATTATAAAATCTTCTTAAATATTCTTCTGCAGATTTATCCTTTTCTAATATAAACCTTAATGCTTCTTCTCTTGCCATATTCCTTTCCTTCATAATATTCTCAATTCTTTTCTCCAAAGGTGCAATAATTCTAACATGTAGTGTATTGGGAGCATCCTTTAATATAATCTGCCCACCTCTTCCTACAATAACTACATCTCCCCAGTCTCTTAATCTTTTAATTACTTCTTGAACAAATAGTAGGCATCCTTCCTCATCAAATGTTTGAGTAGAGATTGTAAAAGTCCCTTTATTATCTATTGACCTTTTAGTAATTTTTCCTAAGGGTTCCCTTCTCTTAAATAATTGCTCAAAAAACCCCTTAACTTTATAGTTATCTTCACTAAAATCAATAACTTCAGCCTCTGATAATCCTGATGATATTGCTATTTCTGTCATCAAAAACTTATCAAAATACCTATAATTTAATTCTTTTGATATTCTTTCGGCAATTTCATCCCCAAAACTTCCTACTTGACGGGAAATAGTAATAATAGCCATTTATAAATCCTCCTAAAACTTATAACCAATTTTTCTTAAAAATTCCTTTCTATATGCAATATCTTTATCCTCCTCTACACCCTTAGGCTTAACTCCATCAATTACTCCTATTATTCCTCTTCCATCACCTTCTTCTACTACAACAACTTTTAAAGGATTTGCAGTTGCAGCAAAAATATTGACAACTTCTGGCACATTCTTTATTGCATTAAGAATATTAATAGGATAAAGATTACGTAAAAATATTAGGAAAGAATGTCCCGCAGATATTTTTTGAATATTTTTTACAGCTAAGTCTTCAAGCTCCATATCTGTCCCCACATGTCTAATAAGAGCAGGACCTGAAGATTCACAAAAGGCAAGCCCAAATTTTGCCTGAGGAACAGAATTCACAATGGCTTCATAAAGATCCTCTACTGTTTTTATAAAATGAGCTTGTCCTAATATTAAGTTAATTTCAGGGGGTTTCTCAATCTCAATAATATGAATCTCCATATACATAACCTCCCTAAGTTATTATTTCTCAACTTTTATTTCTTCTTTTATCTTTTCAAACTTTATTTTACCCTCTTTCTCATCATAAAGAACTAAAATATTATCATGTTCCACTATTTCTCCCTTTATCATTTCCTCTGCAAGTCTTGTCTCTAATTCTGTCCTAATTTTTCTCTTTAACTCTCTTGCACCAAATTCAGGTTGATATCCTATTTTTGCTAAATAGGATATTACAGAATCATCAAAGACTAAATTTATTCCCTGACCTTTTGCTACTCTTTTTACTCTTTCTAATTGTAGTTTTACAATCTCCTTAATCTGCTCTTGAGTTAATGCATGGAAAATTATAATCTCATCAATTCTATTAAGAAATTCTGGTCTAAAATATTTCCTCAGAAGTCCCATGAGTTTCTCTTTAAGCTGTTCATATGTCAATTTCTCTCCCTCAGGTGCAGTTAGATTATATTGAATAATATCAGAACCTATATTACTTGTGGCTATTATTATAGTATTAGTAAAGTCAACTGTTCTACCTTTTCCATCGGTAAGTCTTCCTTCATCAAAAACTTGAAGAAGAATATTATGAACATCAGGATGAGCTTTCTCAATCTCGTCTAAAAGTATAACACTATATGGTCTTCTTCTTACTCTCTCTGTAAGTTGTCCACCTTCTTCATATCCTATATATCCTGGAGGAGCACCTATAAGTCTTGAAACTGTATGTCTTTCCATATATTCACTCATATCTATCCTTATAACAGCATCCTCATCTCCAAAAACAGCCCATGCAAGAGCCTTTGCCAGCTCTGTTTTGCCAACACCTGTGGGACCTAAAAATAGAAAGGTTGCTATGGGTCTATTTTGCTCCTTTAATCCTGCCCTTGATAATCTAATGGCATCAGCAACTGCCTTAACTGCTTCTTCCTGAGCAACAACCCTTTCATGAAGCTTTTCTTCTAACTTTAATAGTCTCTCCCTCTCATCAGTAGAAAGTTCAGAAACTGGGATTCCTGTTAAGGTTGAGACAATTTCTGCTATATGTTTTGCCCTAACTTCTGCTGATTCTGAAGATACTACTTTCTTCCAATTTTCTTCTGCATTTTTCAATTCCTCTTCCAATTTCTTTATCTGTTCCTCTAATTCTTTTGCCTTATCAAATTGTTTCCTTGAAGTTGCATATTCTTGTTCTCTTCTTAATTGTTTCAGTTTAGATTCTAACTCATGAATTTCAGCAGGACGAGAAGTCAAGCTTATACGAACTTTTGCACACGCTTGATCAATAAGATCTATAGCCTTATCAGGAAGATATCTGTTAGTTATATATCTATCTGAAAGAACAGCAGCTGCTATAAGAGCTTCATCAGTAATTCTAACCTTATGATGTGCCTCAAATCTATCCCTTAAGCCTCTTAATATGTTTATGGTTTGTTCTACTGTTGGCTCTGAAATGAATACTGGTTGAAATCTTCTCTCTAATGCAGCATCTTTTTCTATATACTTTTGATATTCATTCAATGTTGTGGCACCTATTAGGTGAAGTTCTCCCCTTGCTAAAGCAGGTTTAAAAACATTAGCAAGATCCATAGAACTTTCTCCTGCCTGTCCTGCACCTACAATATTATGAATCTCATCTATAAATATAATTAATTTATCTTGATTTGCAATTATTTCATCCAATATTTGTTTTACTCTTTCCTCAAATTCACCCCTATATTTTGTTCCAGAAATTAATGCATTTACATTTAATTCAACTAACCTTTTGTTTCTCAAGACTTCAGGAACCTCGCCTTTTACAATTCTTTGAGCTAATCCTTCAACAATAGCAGTTTTTCCTACACCAGGTTCACCAATAAGAACTGGATTATTCTTTTTTCTTCTTGCCAAAATCTCTATTATTGTTTCAATCTCTTTTGCTCTACCTATTACAGGATCTAATTTACCTTGTCTTGCAAGCTCTGTCAGGTCACGAGAGTATTTATCAAGATTTGGCGTCATCATAGAAACTCCTATTCTTCCTTCCTCTTTACCTTTCCCAATAACTCTTATGGTTGCGTTTCTTATATCATGAGGATTTAATCCAAACTTTCTCAAGATATCATGAGCAAGACCATCTGGTTCTTCAGCAAGACCAATTAATAAATGCTCAGGACCCACATAATTATGCCCCAAATCTCTGGATGCCCAAAATGCTCTCTCTAAGGCACTTTTTAAACGTGGTGAGACCTCTATCTCTACATTTCCTTTCTCAGGAGCCTTATATGTTCCATGGGGAGCATTATATTCTATATAACCTTTTAAATCCTGAGGAGTGATATTAAATTGACGAAGTATTTCTTGAACTATTTCATTATCTGTCAATGCATAAAGGAGATGTTCTGTATCTACTTCAGATTTTCCAAAATCAATAGCTTTTCTTCCTGCCTTTTGGAGATATTCCTTAGCTACATCGCTAAGATAAGATTCAAGGTCAATTGCCTCTCTATCAAAATCTTCCATCATTCTAAATGGCTCAAATTCCTCTCCAAAGAAATCCTTAAAGAAATCTCCCCAAAAAAGAGATTCTAAAGGAGAAAATCCTCTTTCTTTTTGTCTATATTTTGCATAACATGATTCACAAAGATCAAGAGTTTGCCTTCTTGCATTCCTTATTATGGAGACTCTAATAGTAGCAGGTTTTACTCTGCAAATATCGCACATCTTTTTCGCCATTCCCTTCACCTCCCATATCCTAAAATCAGATATAATTATAACAGTTTGTGGTATAATATCAACATATGGAAGAGCTTTTAAAGATTGCAGAGAATATTGCAAAAGAAGCAGGAAAGATAATTTTAGAACACAGATATCAAGATAAAGATATCAAATTAAAAAGTATATCTAATCTTATTACAAAAGTTGATAAAATATCAGAAAATAAAATTATTGAACTTATATGTAAATATTTTCCTAATCACTCAATACTTACAGAAGAAACAGGATATATAAAAAAAGAATCCCTATATCAATGGATTGTAGACCCCTTAGATGGAACCACAAATTATGCCCATAATTTTCCCTTTTTTTGTATAAGTATAGCATTACAAAAAGAAGATGAGATTATCCTTGGAATAATCTATGATCCTATACAGGATGAAATATTCTCAGCAATGAAAGGAAATGGGGCCTTTCTAAATGGAAAAAGAATAAGGGTTTCAAATGTAAATTGTTTAAAAGATTCTCTTTTAGCTTTTGGACTTCCTTATGAACTTACCTTAGATGATAATAATTTTATTCCCTTTATAAATCTCTCCCGAAGAAGTCATGGTGTAAGAAGAACAGGTTCTGCAGCTCTTGATCTTGCATACATTGCTTGTGGAAGATTAGATGGATTTTGGTCTCATAAATTAAGTCCATGGGATATACTTGCAGGAGTGATTATTATTGAGGAAGCTGGAGGAAAAGTTACAGATTTTGAAAATCATAAAATATCTTTCAAAGAAACAAACATTGTAGCATCTAATGGATTTATTCATGAAGAATTATTAAATATTTTAAGAGAAAAAGATATTCTTCCCTTAGAAAAATAGTATCAATTAATCTATATAAAAAGAAACTCTTATTTTTTTAATATTTTTAGGGTTTAAAGAAATTTCATATAGATGAATAAGAGAACTACCTTGATAAACCCTTTCAAAACCTTCCTCAGATAGAGATACAGTCTCTATAGGATATCTCAGCCATTTTATCTTCTCATTTAATTCACATCTTAATTTTAAGATTGGGCTTTTTAATCCCCAATTATTGACTTCTTCTATCCCCATGGATTTTAAATAAGATTTCCATGGAGAATTGGGAATATAAAAATAATAATCTTCATGTTCAGGAGCTAAAAAATTAAAAGAAACTTCCCATGCAAAGAAGAAATTTTTTTCATCAATTGAATTATTCTCTATCTCATATATTACATCTAATCTTCTTTCCTTCTTATAAATATTAAAGATTTTTCTAAATTTTAAATCCTCTCTTTCTCCTATAAAAGATAAAGAAAAATAAGGGATAAAATCTTTTGTCTTATAAATGAAGGAAAAATCCAGAGATGTCAAAAAGGAATTTTCCTTAGATTGCAAAAATTCTTCTAATAATGGCATTTTTTTCAAAAAATATTCTTTAAAAGATACTTTTCTATGATTATCATAGAATAAAAGGCTTTCTAAACCTTTTTCCTTAACCATCCATCTTTCATGGATAGTCTTTCCTATCCCCTCTTCATCTTTTAATGTAAGAAGTTTTGAATGATAAGCCTCTCTCCTTCTTGTTAAGATATTAGTAAGATTAAAATGTTTTTCTCTAAAATCCCACTCCAATAATCCTCCTCCAAGATGTGGTGCAAAGTATAGATTAAAATGTCTTGTCTCTATTATTATCTCATCTCTTCCATCACAATCAAAATCAATTAAATTTATTCTTATTTTCCTTCTTTTCCTTTCTATATAATTTTCAGCCTTTATAATGTGAGAATAAACATTAGACCTTAAATGTGGAAGATACAAACCTCCAAATATTCCATGCCAATATGCATCATTGGCTTGAGCCTGCAAAATCTCTTTCAAAGCGATAGTCCTATATTTATTTTTTCTATCCTTTTCAATCTTATTTCTTACATAAAGCATCCTTTTATGAATATGATTTGCCTCATCATACTTAGTCAGAAAATTTCTCCAAAATCCACCTTTAATAAAAGGTGAATATTTATCCCAATTTCCTTCATTTTTAATCTTTTCTGTTAATTCCATTAATATTTCCTGTGCCTTTGGATAAAGAACCCATTCCATCATCTCCCTATAAGATGCTGTGGGAAGATAAACTCTACCTAAGGGTGGATATTTCTTTATATATTCATTAAAATTAATAATCTTTATCCAAGATGAATTTTCTTTTAATGATTGCCAAAACCTATCAAGCCAATTGTCCTCATAAACAGTCTTATAAGTATCTGGCCAGAGACCAAACTTCTCCCCATCATCAAAAAGGACAGCGATGGGAAATTTATATGATAGATTAAGATTAGAAAGGTAATCAATGGTTTCATTTGGATCATGAAAGGGAACTAAATACCTAAGTTTCATATTAATTGGAAAAACTTTAATCATATATCCTTGCTCTTCCATAATATAATAGCCAAAAAGATCCTCTTGAGAAATTCCTGTGGAAAGAAAATGAGCATCATCAACAACAACATATTCCACACCAGCTTCTACAAGTGGTTTCACAAGATGAGGTTCCCATACTCTTTCCGCAAGCCATAAGCCCTTAGGTTTTTGTCCAAAATTTTTAAAAATATAATTAGTTAGCTTCTTTATCTGTAAAATTTTATCCTTATCTGGAATAATTGGTAAGATTGGCTCATAAAATCCTCCTGTAAAAAATTCAACCTGTTCCCTTTCTGATAATATTTTCAGATTATTAAAGTATTCAGGATGATTATTCTCAAGCCACTCAAGAAGAAAACCTGAAAAATGTAAGCTAAATTTAAAATTAGGGTTTTTAATAAAAAATTCTATTAGAGGTTTATATGATAATCTATATGCCCTCTCAATAACAAAATCAAAATTTCCAATAGGTTGATGATTATGTAAACCCAGAGAGAAATATAATTCATTTTTCATCTAATTCTCTCCTTTTAAAAATTTTATAATCTATGATAGGGAAGAGAGAATTCTTCTCTTCTAATTTCTTCAAAAAATTGAAATTATCAAGAGAAGGCTCCTTAATATTTAGAAGATTCACAAGGGTTTTAAAATTTTCATAGTGTTGAGAAAATCTCATATAACCATATTCTCTTGCCTGATTAGTAGTAATTAAAAAGGTCCAATCACTACTTTCTAAAAGCAATTTCTCTTTTACTAATTGCTTTATAACTTTTTCCTTCCATAAAGAATCTATAGATACTTCTTCAATAATTTTTTCCGTTTCATCCTCAACCTCATGTATCTTCTCCCATAAATCTTTAGTATCATCATTAAGCCATACTTCATGTTTCCCACCTTTTCCCCAAGATGACTCAGGTAAATTTATCTTTTCCTTTGGAGGATTAGAATCTAAAAAGGGAGTTGGCGTAATGCTTTTTACTATCTTACTTTCATTTATTAATTCATATACCCTCTCTAAGAATATTATTCCTTCAAACCACCAATGTCCAAAAAGCTCAGTATCATACATAGCGGTTATAATACCATCATTATTTCTTCCTTCATCCTCTAAAAGATTTATAAAATGAAATGCATGCTCTAAAACTTTATTTTTTGCAGAATCAGGATCATAAACTTCTTTATTACCTAAATCTACTTCTTTTGATACTATTCTCCAATATTGTAATCCTGAACCTTCAGACTTCTTATGAAATTCTCTATATAATCCATCGCCAGGATATCCCCATTGAGAAGACCAAACTTGCATACTTGTTCTTTCATGTCTCCCAAATACAACTACATCAGTTTCATCAACATAATAAGGATACAATATAGTCCTTTTCTCTTTATGATCTTTAATTTCTGGATAACCTAAGGATTCACCTCCCAATATTGTATGGGTATCTACAAAAAAATATTTAAAACTTAATTGACTTAAAAACTTTTCAATTCCTGGCTTATAAGCACATTCAGGAAGCCAAATCCCCTTTGGCTCTTTATCAAAATGCCTCTTATAATTCTCTTTCCCTATAAATAGTTGAGCATATATGGAAGAGGAATTTTTTAACAAGGGAAGATATGCATGAGTTGCAGAGCTTGTCAAAATCTCTAAATTCCCATCATTCTGTAGCTCTCTCCAAAATTTCAGTAAATTTCTTGAGAAATTATTTCTAAAATTTTCCAATATTTTATAATATCTATTTTTATAAAAATTTGCTACTTCCGCCTCTTTTTTCCCCTCTTTCTCAAACATATAATAATCTTTTTCTGCCAAAATAATTTTCTCCTCTATATATTTTTCTGTTTCATAAATCATATAAGGATCAGAGAGTTGTTCCACAAGAACAGGAGTAACGCTAAGGGTTATATGAAAATCAACTCCTTTATTCTTAAGATTTAAAAAAGTTATAGAAAGGGGTATATAGGTATCTAACATTGCTTCAAAGAACCACTCTTCTCCAAAAGGCCATCTTCCAGATTTCTTAACAAAAGGAAGATGGGAATGTAAAACTAAATTAAAATAAATCATAAAGTTTAATACCTCCTAAAAAATGAAGGGGGATAGTTTCCCCCTTCAAAATTATTTTAGATTTTAAATGTTTTATTCTTCTCAGATTATAGCCACCTGAGTTGTTGGATCAAATAAATGCATCTTCCTTAGATCAAACATTACTCTTATTCTCTCACCCATTCTTGCTTTTGTCTCTGAGCCAACTCTTGCTACCGCACTTACAGGACCTTCTACAAGATATAAATAGACTTCAGTTCCCATTGGTTCCAATACTTCAATCTTCATCTCAGCCACATCTTCAGGGATAATTTCTTCTGTCTTAATTAATGCCACATCATAGATATGCTCAGGTCTGATACCAAGAATAACCTTTTTCCCAAGATAATTCTTTGCATATTCCGCAACAAAACTTTGCATATCCTGAGGAACACCAAGTTTCAAACTACCAAGATCTAAAAATTTTGCATTTTCATCAAGACGAGCATCAATAAAATTCATCGGTGGACTTCCAATAAATCCTGCAACAAATATATTATTAGGTTTTTCATAGATAGTTAAGGGTTCATCTACTTGTTGTATTACTCCATCTTTCATAACTACAATCCTATCACCCATGGTCATTGCTTCGGTCTGATCATGGGTTACATATATAGTTGTAACACCAAGACTTCTTTGAAGTTTCTTTAGTTCAGCTCTCATTTGGACTCTTAACTTTGCATCCAAATTAGATAATGGCTCATCCATTAAGAATACTTTTGGCTCACGAACAATAGCTCTTCCTAAGGCTACTCTTTGCCTCTGACCACCAGAAAGCTCCTTTGGCTTTCTTTTTAATAAATTCTCAATACCCAGCATTTCTGCTGCTGCTTTTACTCTTCTATCAATCTCATCTCTGGGAAATTTTCTAAGCTTAAGACCAAATGCCATATTATCATAAACAGTCATATGAGGATAAAGAGCATAGTTCTGGAAAACCATAGCAATATCTCTATCTTTAGGGGGAACATCATTTACTAATCTACCATCAATATAAATCTTTCCATCAGTAACTTCTTCTAATCCTGCAATCATTCTTAAAGTAGTAGTCTTACCACAACCTGATGGTCCTACAAGAACAACAAATTCACGATCCTGAATATCTAAGGTAAAATTGTTTACTGCAACTACTTCTCCAAATCTCTTAGTTACATTTTCAAGTTTTACATCCGCCATTTTCTTAACCTCCTTTTTTGAAGGGAATTATTATATATTTATGTGTTCTATTGTGGAATAAATTTTTTAATTTAAATAAAATATCACCTCCATATTTATTATTGAAGCATGGAGTAAAAACTGGGTATTCATGGTTTGGTGCGCCCGAAGGGACTCGAACCCCCGACACGCGGTTTAGGAAACCGCTGCTCTTTCCTACTGAGCTACGGGCGCTTAAAAAGGAGAGAAAAATATTGAAATATATATTTAACTTCCTTTTTATCAAATTAATTATCACTTCCATTAAATGGTGCGGACGGGTGGAATCGAACCACCGACGCAGGGATTTTCAGTCCCTCGCTCTACCGACTGAGCTACGTCCGCAACCTTTATGAAAAATTATATCAGATAGAACTTTATCTATCAAGTATATCAGTCTTTTTTCACTGGAATAATCAATTTCTGTCCTACATATAATTTATTTGGATCTTTGAGATTATTAACTCTTGCCAGCTCTTTCCAATCAATAGAGTATTTTTGAGCTACTCCTATAATTGTATCTCCTACTTTTACTTCATATATAACTTGAGTATAGGTTTCCTCTTCTTTCTTCTCCTTTACAATTTCTTTCTTTGGTGGCTCAATAGTTTGTATCTTTTCTTCAACAATCTTAATCTCTTCCTTTTTTGAGATCTGTGGTATTTTCTCAAGAGAGAATAGTTGACTTGCAAGAAAGATAACCAAAATAAAATTTATTAAATATATAAAAAACTCTCTAAAAAATTTTCTCATAGATTTTCTCCATAATAAATTTATAAATGGGAATCATAGATACAAAAATAACTAATAAAATCTTATGAATATTGAGATATTCAAGATTAAAGAAATTTCTTCCGAAATTTGTATAAAGGATTAAAAATTGTAAAAAAATAGAAAATATTAATGCTAAACTTAGATAAATATTAGAGAAGGCTGATTTAAATATATTCTTCCTTCTTATTAAAGATAAATATAAAGCTTGAAAAAGCTGGGTAAATACAAGGCTTGAGAATGCTAAGGTTCTTGCTAAATTTAAATTTCCCGCATATAATCCCCATAAAAATAGAAGAAATGATACAATTCCCATAATAATCCCATCAATCAATAATCTTTTCCAAATTTTCTTTGTTAATATTCCTTCATTTATGGAACGAGGTTTTCTTTCCATTATATTTTCTTCTGCTGGCTCCATTCCCAACGCCAGAGCGGGAAATCCATCAGTGATTAAATTTATCCAAAGAAGCTCAAGAGGAGTTAATGGAAGGGGAAGTCTCAATATAATGCTTAGTCCTACTACAAAAATTTCACTAAGATTGCAAGAAAAGAGGAAATAGGTTACTTTTCTAATGTTGTCAAAGATTCTCCTTCCTTCTTCTATTGCCTTTACAATAGTAGCAAAACTATCATCCAAAAGAATCAAATCTGACGCCTCTCTTGCAACTTCAGTTCCTCTTTGTCCCATACTTACTCCGATATCTGCTATTTTTAATCCAGGAGCATCATTGACACCATCTCCTGTCATTGCTACTATCTCGCCTTTTTCTTTTAGTCTTCTTACAATTTCCATTTTATGTTCAGGAAGAACACGAGAAAATAATGAAACTTTATCCCAATTAATTTCATCAAATATTTTTTCATCTCTCAATTCTTCTCCTTGATATGAAATAGTATTTTCTATGTCTATACCAAGATCCTTTGCTATTTTTTTTGCAGTCCATATATAATCACCTGTAACAATTATAGGCTTTATACCAGCCTTAGAACACAAATCTACTGCTTCCTTTACACCTTCCCTTAATGGGTCTAAAAAGGCAATAAATCCTAAAAATATAAGATTTTCTTCCAAATTGTCATTATTAGGATCTTCTAATTCGCTTTTTGCCACACCAAGAACTCTAAATCCTTCCTTTGAAAGATCTATTTGGATTTCTTTTAATTTTTCTCTCTTATCATTATTTAGAGGTAAAATACATCCATCTTCTTCTATAAAATTACTTTTCTCTATTATTCCTTCAGGTGCTCCTTTTACTGCTAATAAATACTTATTATCATCTTTATAAAGAATACTAATTCTTTTCCTTCGGGAATCAAAAGGGATTTCCTTAATTTTAATCCTATTTTTTATATTATCAATAATTCCTAATTTCTCACCCTCTCTTATCAAAGCTACTTCCAATGGATCACCTAAATATCCATTTTCTTTTTTCTTTACATTGCTACTTAGAATTGAAATTTCCAAAATATTTTTTATTTTATCCTTTTCTCTTAAGAACTCATCTTTATTAATAATTTTTTGAGGTAAACCTATTTTATAAAGTTCCATCCTATTTTCTGTCAAAGTTCCTGTTTTATCTGTGCAAATAACTGTTGTAGCACCAAGAGTTTCAACAGCAGAAAGTTTTCTTACTATTGCCTTTCTTTTTGCCATCTCTTGGACTCCTAAGGCAAGAAGCACAGTAATAACTGTAGGAAGTCCTTCAGGAATTGCTGCAACAGCCAAACTCACAGATGTTAAGAATATCTCTAAAAAATCTCTCTTTTGAAAAATACCTATAACTAAGAGAAAAGATATTAATATCAAAATAAGAAATGAGATTTGTTTTCCTAAATTTTCTAACTCTTTTTGTAAAGGAGTTTTTTCTTCCTTTATTTCTGATATCATTTTAGCAATTTTTCCTAAGGCGGTATCCACACCTATCCCCACCACAATGCCTTTACCATTTCCAGATACAATATGAGTTCCTTTAAAGCCCATATTATATTGATCGCCTAAATCTAAATCTCCTTTACCTATAAAACTTGCATCCTTCCTTACAGACTCGGACTCTCCTGTAAGAATTGATTCATCAACCATAAGATTATTAGTTTCTATAAACCTTACATCTGCAGGAATTTTTTCTCCTTCCTCTAAATGAATAATATCTCCGGGAACTAAATCTTCCAATGGAACCTCTTTTATCTTTCCCTCTCTTATCACCTTAACTATAGATGTGGATAGAGTTTTTAAAGATGCTAAGGTTTTTTCCGCCTTAAATTCTTGAACCGCTCCTAAAAGGGAGTTTATTATTACAATAATAAATATAGCAATAGCATCCTTGATCTCTCCAAGAATAAGAGAGATAAAAGTAGCAATAAGAAGAATTATTGTAAGAACTTCTTTAAATTGATTGAAAAAAAGATTAAGAAAACTTACAGATTTTTTCTCAGGTAAAACATTTTTTCCATACTTTTTTTGCCTCTCTCTAACCTCTTCTTCTGAAAGACCATTTTCTAAATCTGTCTCCAATATCTTTGCTATCTCCTCTTTATCCAAGGAACACCAATTCTTCATTTTTTTACCCTTCCTTTACAACGAGTTTTCAATTATCAGAATCTAAGAAAAAATATTTTCTCCAATTTGCATTTTCTTCTCTCTCTAAATAACGCATTAGTCTAAAATATGGAATATATTTGGGTGGTTTCGGCTCCCTTATTAATTTCATCTTTGCTTCTTCTAATGTCTTATCTCCTTTTTTCTTATTGCACTCTTTACAAGCACAGACCAAATTTTCCCATACAGATTTTCCTCCCAATCTTCTTGGAACAACATGATCAATAGTCATCTCCCCATCTCTTTTTCCACAGTATTGGCAAGTATAGTTATCTCTTAAAAATATTCCTCTTCTTGAAAGCTTAAGTTCTAAACGAGGTTTCTTTACATAGTAAAGAAGCCTTATAACAGAAGGTATATAAAAATATGTTGAAGGACTACAAATAATACCACTATCTTTCTCTATAATTTCTGCCTTTTTTTGAATAATAAGAGTGATAGCCCTTTTTACCCCACAAACATCTAAGGGCTCATAATTACTATTTAAAACTAAAACTTTACTTTCCAATGTTCTCATATTTAGTATTATATCATAAATATCAATACGCACCTCTTCTTAAGATTACTGTAGGTATTGTTTTCAATATAATTTTCAAATCTAAGGCTAAGGACCAATTCTGTATATAATAAAGATCTAATTGCACTCTCCTTGCATAATCTAAATCACTTCTCCCACTAACCTGCCAAAGACCTGTAAGTCCTGGCTTTACTCTTAAAATCTCATCTGCAAAGGAACCATATTTCAAAAGTTCTTTTCTAACAACAGGTCTTGGTCCCACAATACTCATATCTCCTTTTAATATATTAAAAAGCTGAGGAATTTCATCTAAGCTCCATTTTCTTAAAAATTTTCCAACCCTTGTGATTCTTGGATCATCTTTTAGCTTAAAGTTTTTCTCAAACTCTAATTTTAATTTAGGATTCATTTCTAATATTTTATCTGCATCTTCATACATAGTTCTAAATTTCCATACATATATATCTTTTCCATATCTTCCAACTCTTTTATGCTTAAATATTACAGGTCCTTTTGAATCCAATTTTATTAATAGTGATATTAATAAAATCAGAGGCAGGAAAAAGGTAAGACCTAAGGATGCCAAAATTATATCTATAATCTCCTTTATATATCCTTGCCATCCTTCAAGTTGAGATGTCTGAATTTTAACAATAGGTATTCCACTTATCTCATCAAATATGATATTAGAACCAAAAAGAAGATAGATATCTGGAACAATTTTTACAATTATTCCCTTTCTTCTTGTAATATCCAAAAGATTCAATATCTCTTCATTAGAAATGGAATGAGTAATTATAATTTCATGAAATTTTTCATCTTTTTCTAAATAATCTTTAAGATATGAAATATTAGAGATCTTTTTATAGACTTTATATCCTACCCAAGGATTCTTCTTCCAAAAATCCTCAATAATTTTTGCTATCTCATTTTCTCCAACTAAAAGAACCCTTGTTATATCCTTTTCAAATCTATATAATCCCATTCTTAAAAGGAAAATGAATATTCTGTTTAAAAAGCAGAGAAGAAGTGAAGAAAATCCAGTAAGAATAAAAATTAGTCTTGAAAAAGAAAAATCTCTATAGAAAAATGAAAGAAAAGATAAAGAGAAGATTGAGAGGGCTATTGATAGAAAAACAGGTTTAAATGAGTAATAATATCTAAAATCATAAGCTTTATTTATAAAGAGTATAATAAGTGATAAAATAGTAAAAAAAATAGAAAGATAAAAATAATATGGATAGAAAACAGGAAAATCTTTTTCCGGAAGATAAAGTTCAGGAATTTTTATAAAAAAATTAAATCTAATATAATATGCTAAAGGAACAGCAAATATTAGACTAATAAAGTCCAATAGAATAAGAAGAATTAGCCAAAATGTCTCTCTTCTTTCTCTCTCCATAATTTCTTGCTTTATTTTTCTTTTTGGATTATAAAAAGAAAAAGATTGAAAGTCAAAAATTTAGGAGGATTTTATGAGGAGATTTATTTTAATTTTATCAATAATTTTTCTATTAAATACAACATTTGCCAGTGAATGGGGAATTTTTGAACTAAAAACTGAAGTTTACTCAGAAAAAGATAAAACTTCTCAGAGATATAGTTTTTTATTGGAAAGGTGGTGGGATGAATCCTTAGGAATAAGTATAAATTTATATTATGAAGATTATTTTAAATATAGGTTAGGTCTTCAAACTTCATATCTAAGGAGTATATATGGATATTTTGAACCAAACTTAAACTATTACACTAAATATCTTGATCTTAAAGGTTTATTTTTAGGAGTTTATATTCTTAATGATGAAGTATACTTTTTGAAGGGGGATGATATTCTTTCCTTAGGCTGGCAAAGACCTTTTACACCTCATAACTTAGCTAATTTTTCTATTACCTCATATAAAGATAATTACATATTGGATATTAACCTTCTTCAGCAATATCCTCTTCCTCTTGGAAATTCCTATGCTATAGAGGAAATATCTTTAATAATGAAAGAATCTAAAATATATATAAGTGGAATTTTGAGAGGAGAATTAAGCATTGGGAACTTTTCTTTAAAGGGATATATCGGTACGAATCATTCTCAGGGCTTTAATCTCTGTGATATAAATCCAGGAGAGCTTGGAGGCGAAATCTACTTAAGAACACCTTTAACTCCAAGGCTTATGAATGCTTTTAATATTGGATATTTTCATGATTTTGATAATGGGTTAGGAAGATTAAAATTAGGGTATTCTTTTGAATGGCTATTATCATCTTATCTAAATATAGAATCATCTATATCCTTGGAATATTTATTTAAAGAAATAGGGGAATATAAATCTTCACAAAGTATTCAGCTAAATTTTCCCACCATGGATGGATCATTAGTGGGGAGTATATATTGGAAAATGGATAACTCCGCACAAACCATAGGATTAAAATTATCATATCAATTTTAGGAGGTAGAAAATATGAAGAAGATTTTTTATAACATCTTAATTTTCATAATATTTATCATTATACCTATATTCTCACAGGTTACACCAGAATCTATACTAAAAGATATGAATCAAAAATGGTCTAACATAAAGGATTTCCAGATGAGGCTTTCAATAATATCTTATTCATATTCATCTAAGGGTGATGCTATTTCTCAAAAAATCACAATGGATATGTTTTATATTTCTCAACCTCAAATAATAAGAATAGAATTTATAGAACCTGCATTATTTTCAGGACAGATTATTCTGTTGGATTATGAGAAAAAGATTATGAGAATGTATATGCCTTCTACAAAACAGATAATAGAAAGTGACTTAACACAAACCGAAACATATACAATGGGAGTTAATATTCCTTTTGTCTCAGGAAAAGAGGAAGATTTTACCTTAGAATTAACAGAGATGACTGAGAAAAATGAAAAGATTTATAAATTAACAGGAAAACCAAATACTCCTGAATTAAAGACTACCCTTTCTTATTTTGAATTTTTTATTTCAAAAAATGATCTAAAGCCTTTAAGGGTTAAGATATATGATTTAGAAAAAAGATTATATATGGACATTATATGGGTTGAACTAAAGACAAATCAGAATCTATCAATAAATAAATTAAGAACTCTTCCTCAAGGTAAAATAATAAAACAAAAGACACCTCAAACTACAACTCCTCTTCCCTTCTTTGCACCTGGAAAATAGAAATGGGGGTTTATTTATACCCCCATTTCACTTAATATAAGAGCAAAGGCTCCATATAGACCTACATCTTCTCCTAACTCTGAAGGAACAATTTCAACCTTCTCAATAGGAACCAATCTTACTCTATCCTTTACAACTTTTTTCACAGTTTCTATAACTTCCTCACCTGCTTTTACTATACCTCCTCCAAGAATAACCCTTTCAGGACTTATTATGGTTATAATATTTCCTATACCAATTCCTAAATACTCCAAGGCATCTTTCCAGATTTTCTCAGATACCTTATCACCTTGAAGATATGCTGATCTTACCATTTTTGCAGAAATCTTTTCAGTTTTGCTCCACTCTTTTAAAATTGTATCTTCACCTCTTAGAATTGCCTCTTGGGCCCTTTTTGCAATTGCGGTTCCTGATGCCAAAGCCTCAAGACAACCTCTATTCCCACAATTACAAAGGGGTCCATCAGGAACTATAGTTTGATGACCTACCTCACCTGCACTATCCCTTTGACCTCTTAAAATCTTTCCATTAATAATAATACCCCCACCAATTCCTGTGCTTACAGTGACATATACCAAATTTTTTATTCCTTTTCCTGCACCAAAATAGTATTCTCCTAAGCAAGCACAATTAGCATCATTATCTAAGAATGTAGGAATTTTTAAAAATGACTCTAAATCCTTTTTTAGCGGAACACTATCCCAACCAGGAAGATTTGGAGGGGAGAGAATAATTCCTTTTTCACTATCTAAGGGTCCACCACATCCTATACCTAAGGCAACAGTATCCTTAGTTTTTAATCTTGAGAGGTTCTTAATAATCTCTTCCAAAATCTTTTTATAGCCTCTTTCAGCATTTGTTGGAAATATTACCTTTTCTTCCAATGTACCATCTCTTAAAAATCTTCCAATAGCAATCTTAGTACCACCAATATCTATTGCTAAGTATCTTTCTTCCTTCATAAATAATATCCTCCACACCTTCTAATTTTAATAACCACATTTTAAAATCTTCCCCTAAGCTAAATTTTCCAATCTCACCATTATCTTTTATAACTCTATGACAGGGTATTATTAAAAGATATGGATTTTTAGCCATTGCCTGTCCTATAGCCCTTGCTCCATTTTTGGAATTAACTTTTTCTGCCAATATTTTATAAGAAGTCACTTTTCCGTAAGGAATCCTTCTTGCAACTTCATAAACCCTTTTATAAAAAGGGGGAAGGTCTGAAAGATCTATAGATATATTAGAAAAATCTACCTTTTCACCATTAAAATAAGAATAAAATAGATGATAAAAGGGGAAATTTGTATTTATTTCTACAGGATTCTTTTGCCAATATATTCTTTTAATAATTTTATCTTCATAATTTATAACAAAATAACCACCATTAGCAGGAATGCCAGTAATCAAACAAGTATCTTCCTTTCTGAGAAAAGAATTTTTCTCAAGAATTCTCCAGTATAAGAATTGTAATTTTGAGCAATCTCCTCAGGAGTTCCCACTGCTATAACCTCACCTCCTCTTTCTCCTCCTTCTGGTCCTAAATCTATAATATAATCTGCAGTTTTAATAACCTCTAAATTATGTTCAATAACAAGAACAGTATTTCCACTATCTACTAATCTATGGAGAAGACTCACAAGCTTTTCCACATCTGCAAAGTGAAGTCCAGTCGTAGGTTCATCTAATATATAAAATGTTCTTCCTGTACTTTTTCTTGAAAGTTCAGCAGCAAGCTTTATCCTCTGAGCCTCACCTCCGGAAAGAGTTGTTGCTGGTTGTCCCAATTTTATATATGAAAGTCCTACATCGTAAAGTGTCTGAAGCTTTCTCTTTATTGAAGGAAATTTATCAAAAAATTCCAATGCAGATTCTACACTCATATCTAAAATATCTGCTATATTTTTACCTTTAAAAGTTATTTCTAAGGTCTCACTATTATACCTTTTTCCTTTACATACTTCGCAAGGTATATAAATATCAGGAAGAAAATGCATTTCAACCTTTACCATTCCTTCACCATGACATGCTTCGCATCTTCCTCCTTTTACATTAAAACTAAATCTTCCAGGCTTATAACCTCTCATTTTTGACTCAGGAAGCTCTGCAAAAAGTTCTCTTATCTCTGTAAAAAGATTTGTATATGTAGCGGGATTAGATCTTGGAGTTCTACCTATAGGTGATTGGTCAATTACAATAACTTTATCTATATATTCCACACCTAAAACCTCATCATAATTTTTACCTCTAATCTTTTTACCATATATTGCCTTCTGAAGAGCAGGATAAATTACTTCCTCAACAAGAGTACTTTTTCCAGAACCTGAGACCCCTGTTAAACATACAAATGTTCCTAAGGGAATTTTAACATCTATGTTTTTAAGATTTCTTGCCCGAGCCCCTCTAATCTCAAGCCAAGTACCATTTCCTTTTCTTCTCTCTCTTGGTATCGGTATTTTCTTATCCCCTCTAAGATATTGGGCAGTAATTGATGTTGGATGTGACAAGACCTTATCCAAAGGTCCTGCAACCACTACTTCTCCTCCATGTTCACCTGCTCCAGGTCCTATATCTACAATAAAATCTGCAGACCTTATAATCTCCTCATCATGCTCAACTACAATAATCGTATTTCCTAAATCTCTTAAATTTTTAAGATTATTTATCAATCTTTTATTGTCTCTTGGATGAAGCCCAATACTTGGCTCATCTAAAACATAAATAACTCCCACAAGACCAGAACCAATCTGAGTTGCAAGTCTTACCCTCTGTGATTCACCTCCTGAGAGAGTATCCGCTGAGCGATCTAAGGTTAAATAGTCAACACCTACCTCTATTAAGAATCTAACTCTCTGTAATATCTCCTTTAATATTGGTTCCGCAATAATTCTTTCCTTTTCTGAAAGATTAAGTTTTAAGATAAAATCTTGAAGTTCCAAAAGAGTTAGACTACAAACTTCTGCAATATTCTTCCCTCCAACTGTTATTGCTAAAGATTCCTTTCTTAGTCTTTTGCCACCACATTCACTGCAAGGAGAAAAAACCATAAATTTTTCAAAATAATCCTTTACTTCTTCTGATTCTGTCTCTTGATATTTCTTCATAAATATGTTTAATAGACCATCAAAATGTCTATATCCATATATATCCCAATCTGGAAAATCTATCTCAATGGCAAATGGAACACCATATAAAAGGGCATTTTTCTGCTTCTCAGAAAAGAATTTTAGGGGAACATTTAAAGAAAAGCCTAACTTCTTTCCTAAATTTTCAAAAAGAATCTTATAATATGGAGAAATATCCTTCCCCCAAGGAATTATTCCACCATCTAAAATAGATTTTTCCATATCCAAAATAAGATCTGGATCAAATTCCTTTTTGCCTCCAAGACCACTACAAGAAGGACATGCTCCATAAGGACTATTAAAGGAAAATAGACGTGGAGTAATCTCACCAAAGCTAAATCCACAGATGGGACAGGAAAAATTCTCACTAAACAAATGTTCTTTTATTCCTTCCTCTCTTATCTCTTCTATTAAAACTAATCCTTCGCTCAGCTTAAGAGAGATTTCAATAGATTCAAATAATCTACTCTTAATATCAGGCTTTATTATTAATCTATCAACAATAACTGAAATATTATGCTTTTTATTTTTATCAAGTTCTATATCTTCATCCAACATATATATTTCATCATCTACTTTAACTCTTAAAAATCCTTGTTTTCTTAAATTTTCCCATAACTTTTTATACTCTCCTTTTCTACCTCTCACTACAGGTGATAAAACTTGTATCTTTGTACCCTCTGGAAGATTTAAAACTTTATCAACAATCTGTTCAACTGTTTGTGCAGAAATCTCTATTCCACAATTAGGGCAATGAGGTTTTCCTATATTGGCAAAAAGAAGCCTTAAATAATCATAAATTTCAGTTACTGTTCCCACAGTAGATCTTGGATTTTTAATAACTGTTTTTTGATCTATAGATATTGCAGGAGAAAGTCCCTCTATAATATCCACATCAGGCTTATTTAATTGTCCCAAGAATTGTCTTGCATAAGTAGATAAAGATTCTACATATCTCCTTTGTCCTTCTGCATAAATAGTATCAAAGGCTAAGGAAGATTTTCCGGAACCACTAATTCCAGTAAATACAATTAACTTATTCCTTGGAAGATCTAAGTTTATATTTTTTAAATTATGTTCCCTTGCTCCCCTTATCCTTATATATTTCTCACTCATATAACAGTTTTCTTTTTCAAGATTTCTTTAAGTTCTTTTATTTGATCCCTTAACTGAGCAGCCTTTTCAAAATCTAACTCGCTTGCAGCAGAATACATAGCTTTCTCTAATTCCCTTATCATCTCTTCAATCTCCTCTCTCTCAAGCTCCTTAGATATTGTTCTATAATCTATCTTATTTTCCATAACTTTTTCAGCAAATTCAAATACTTCTTTAAGAGATTTCTTAATGCTTCTTGGGACAATTCCATGGGCTTTATTATACTCCATTTGAATTCTCCTTCTTCTTTCCGTTTCTGCTATTGCCTTTGCCATAGATTCTGTTATAACATCTGCATACATAATTACCCTTCCATTTACATTTCTTGCAGCCCTTCCCATTATTTGAATTAAAGATCTTTCTGATCTTAAAAATCCTTCTCTATCAGCATCTAATATAGCTATAAGTGATACCTCAGGAAGATCCAATCCTTCTCTTAATAGATTTATACCTACAAGAACATCAAACCTACCCGCTCTTAGATCTTGCAAAATTTCAGTCCTCTCTAAGGTCTCAATCTCTGAATGGAGATAGGTAACCTTTATGCCAAGATCAGAAAGATATTCTGCTAAATCTTCTGCTGTTCTTTTTGTCAATGTAGTCACCAAGACTCTCTCTCCTCTTCCCACAACTTCTTTTATTTGAGAGATAAGATGTTCAATCTGTCCCTTTGTAGGATGAACCTCAATCTCTGGGTCAAGAAGTCCTGTAGGTCTTACCAATTGTTCTACCACCTGTTCAGATACTGAATATTCAAATTCTGCTGGAGTTGCAGAGACAAAAATCACTTGATTTACTCTTTCCAAAAATTCATCAAAGGTTAAAGGACGATTATCATATGCAGATGGTAGACGAAATCCATATTCAACAAGATTATACTTTCTTGATCTATCCCCATTATACATTGCTCTTAATTGAGGTATGGTTAGATGAGATTCATCTATAAAAATTAGGTAATCATCAGGAAAATAATCTAATAATGTATAAGGAGGCTCACCAGGAAGTCTTCCATCAAAATGCCTTGAATAATTCTCTATCCCTTTACAGTAGCCAATCTCTTGTAACAATTCTATATCATATAAAGTTCTTGACTCAAGCCTCTTTGCCTCTAAAAATTTTCCCTGACTTTTCAATTCTTCTAATCTTTCTGAAAGCTCTCTTTTTATTGATTCTATTGCCCTTTCCATTTTCTCAGGAGGTGCGACATAGTGAGTTGCAGGATATATCCAAGTCTCCTTTAAATCTAATATTCTTCTTCCACTTATAGGATCAATTTCAGATATTCTTTCCACATAATCACCAAAATATTCAACTCTAATTGCAGTCTCTCCCCCAATAGGAAAAATCTCTATTATATCTCCCCTTACCCTAAATCTTCCTCTTATAAACTCATAATCATTTCTTTGATACTGAAGTTTAACTAATCTTCTTAATAGTTTATCCCTTGGAAATTCTTCATCCTTTCTAATTCTAAAAACCATACTTTCATAATCCTCAGGGGAACCCAAACTATATATACAAGAAACACTGGCTACAACTATTACATCTCTTCTACTTAATAGAGAGCTTGTGGTACTGTGTCTTAATCTATCTATTCTATCGTTTATATCCGCATCTTTCTCAATATATGTATCAGTCTGAGGAATATATGCCTCAGGTTGATAATAATCATAATAGCTTACAAAGTATTCTACAGCATTATATGGGAAAAATTCTTTAAACTCACCATAAAGTTGTGCTGCCAATGTCTTATTAGGAGCAATAACTAAGGTAGGTTTTTGAACATTGGCAATTATATTTGCCATAGTAAAAGTCTTACCTGATCCTGTTACTCCCACTAAAGTTTGAAACCTATACCCTTTTTTAATCCCTTCTGTAAGTTTCTCTATAGCTTGGGGCTGATCACCACAAGGCTTAAATTCAGATACTATTATAAATCCTGACATTTTATCACCCTTCTTATCTATTCTTACTATTATAAACTATTCTTTTTATATAACAAAATCTATTCATAACCTGTCTTTTAGTATCCTCAATACTTCCAGAGTTATCTATAACATAATCAGCTCTCTTAACTTTCTCATCTATTGGAATTTGTGAGTTAACTCTTTTTAATGCTGATTCATATGAAATATTAAATTTTTTTATTGTTCTTTCTATTTGTTTCTCAATAGGAGCATATACTACCCAAATTTCATCAAACCAATCCTCAATTCCCACCTCAAAAAGGAGGGGAACTTCGCATGCAATTATGGGAATATCTTTATTTTTTTCTATCTCCTCCTTCATTATGGAAAGCACAGGAGGATGAATAAGATGATTCAACTTTTCCCTTTCTTTCTCATCAGAAAATATTATTTCTGCCAATTTCCTTCTATTTAAAACTTCACCTTCAAAAACTTCATTCCCAAAAATTTCTCTTATTCTTGAAAGAATATATGGGTCATTAAGAAGTCTGTGCACGATATCATCTGCACTAATAACATACACTCCAATATCTTTTAAAATATTTGCTACAAGACTTTTCCCTGAAGAAACTCCACCAGTAATACCCAATAAGAACATCTATTTAAGTTCAGCCCAATTTTTTCCAATAGATATTTCTACTTTAAGGGGAACTTCAAGAGAGATAACATTCTCCATTTTTTCTTTTGCCATATTACCAACAAAATCTATTTCATCTTCAGGAACTTCTAAAATTAATTCATCATGAATCTGTAGAACAATTTTTGATCTTAAATTTTTCCTTTCCAATTCTTTATAAATTTCAATCATGCTTAATTTTATTATATCCGCAGAAGTTCCTTGAATTGGTGAGTTAATAGCAATTCTTTCTGAAAGTTGTCTAAGCTGACGATTTGCACTATTTATCTCAGGTATATATCTCTTTCTACCAAATAAAGTCTTCACATATCCTTTTTCTCTTGCATTTCTTAATGATCTTTCAATATATTCATAAACCTTTGGATAATGTTCAAAATATCTTTTAATAAATTTCTCACATTCCTCAATAGAAAGACCTGTGGTAGCAGAAAGTCCTTTTGGGGTAATACCATATATTATTCCAAAATTTACAGCCTTTGCCTTAGATCTCAAATTATCATCTATCTCTTCTTCTGGAAGACCAAAGATTTCAGATGCGGTCCTTTTATGTATATCCTTTCCTTCTAAAAATGCTGATATTAATTTTTCCTCTGAGGAGAGACATGCTAAAATTCTAAGCTCAATCTGAGAGTAATCTAAGGAAATAAAATACCAGCCATCCTCAGGAATAAAAGCTCTTCTAATTTTCTTCCCTTCTTCACTTCTTATGGGAATATTTTGAAGATTTGGATCACTACTACTTAACCTTCCTGTAGATGTACCTGTAGGATTAAAACTTGTATGAAGCCTTTTAGTCTTTGGATTTATTAAGTTTGGGATAGAATCTACATATGTACTCTTTAATTTATAAAATTCTCTATAATCTAATATTTTCTTTATTATTGGATGTAAACCTAAAAGCTCCTGTAAAGTCTCTTGAGATGTAGAATAATAATTCTTTCCCTTTTTACCAACTGGCAATTTTAATTTCTCAAAAAGTATCTCAGAAAGTTGTTTTGGTGAATTTATATTGAATCTTGTTCCAGCCAATTTATATATCTCCTCTTCAATTTCTAAAAGTCTTTCACCCCATTCCTTTGATAATTGATTTAGATAGGAAATATCAACTTTTATTCCCCATCTCTCCATAGATGAGAGAACAGGAATTAATGGAATTTCAATCTCATAAAATACTTTCTCAAGCTCCTCATCATATAATCTTTTTTCTAATATCTCCTTTAATGGAATAAGATATCCTGCATATACCTGAGGAATTGCCTTCATATCACCAAAATATTCAGGAATAAGAATTTCTAAGGAGTGATTTTGTCTCTCAGGATTAAGAAGATAAGATGCAATACTAACATCAAAAACTTCTCCTAATATTTTTGTTGGAAAGAGGTTCAAATCTTTCTGAATATAGGAACCAATCTTTTTTATTTTTTTAGAAAAAAAGATCTCCTCTAAGGAATTTCTATATTTTTCTATTTCAAACAAAGGTAAATAATATCCTTCTTTTTCTCTAATTGATATGGATAAACCTTCTAAATTCTTATCACCTAAAAATTTAAAGGCAAAAACTCCTTCTTTTTCTACCAATTCTAATAAATTTTCAGGTACAGAAGAAATAGTAATTTGAGGGGAAGTTTCTAAATCAGGGAAAATTTTTGTTATTAAGCTTTTCATCTCAAATTTTTCTAAAAATCTTAGGACTTCCTCTTTTTTAAAATCATTTCTATCAAGAGGCTTAAGAGTAATCTTTTTTGGTAAAACCTGAAGAGTTACCAAATTAATATTTCTTTCTAAAATCTCCCAGTTTTCTTCTATGGTTTTTCTTATATTATCATCAAAATTTTTTATTTTATATCTTAGACTCTCTAAGGATGATATATTTTCTAAAATTTTAATTGCCTTTTTCGGTCCAATTCCTGGTATTCCTGGAATATTATCAGACGCATCTCCCACAAGAACCTTATATAAAGGTATTTTTGATGGAGGAATCCCATATTTTTCCATTACTTTATTGCAATCATATATAGTAAACTCTGTAATACCTCTCTGAGGATGAATAAGGAAACAATTTTCAGAGACCAATTGAAGAAGATCTAAGTCTCCAGAAAGAATATAAATCTTTTTATCTCTATTTTGATGAACAAGGGTTGCAATAAGATCATCAGCTTCAAGTCCTGGCTCTTCTAATATAGGTATATTGGAAAGTCTTAAAAACTCCCTTATCCATGGAATTTGTCTTTTTAAATCATCACCCATAAAAGGTCTCTGTGCTTTATATTCTTTATAAATCTTATGTCTAAATGTAGGTTGAGGTAAATCAAAGGCAGATGCTAAATAATCTGGCTTAAACTCATCAATAGCATTAAGAAGAATACGAATAAATCCATAAAGGGCATTGGTCATTTCTCCATTTCTTGTTTTAAGAGATGGAAGAGCATAGTATACTCTATAAATTATACTTGATGCATCAATAACTAAAATTTTTTCCTCTTTTTCTCCTATAATTTCCCAAAGACTTTTCTGTTCCATAGATTAAATATATTTCTTTTCTTTAAGGCTTAGGTAGTTTCCATTTCCTATAATAAGATGATCTAATATTTCTAATCCAATAATATTACCTGCTTCTATAACTCTTTTTGTAAAATTTATATCATCTTCACTGGGAGTTATATCTCCTGAAGGATGGTTGTGAGCTAAAATAATTCTTACAGCATTTTCTTGAAGAGCATATCTTAAAATCTCCCTTGGCTGAGCATATACTATATTTAAGTTTCCTTTTGCAATAAGCCTTTTACTAAGACAATGATTTTTTGTATTTAAGTAGGCACAATATAAATGTTCTTCTGAAAGACCTACAAAATCTTCTTGAAAAAGCAAAAAGGCAGTTTTTGGGTTTTGAATACTTTCTTGAAAAAATCCTCTTTTATCTAAGAATATCCTTTTGCCAAGTTCTATACTTGCCTTTATCTGAATTGCTTTTGTTACTCCTACTCCCTCATATTTAATAAGTTCCCCTATTCCAACTTCGGATAATCTTTTTAAACTTCCAAATTCCGATAAAATTTTCTGAGCAAGATCTAAAACAGATAAATTCTTACAACCTGTTCTAAGAATAATAGCAAGAAGTTCTGTATCAGATAATGTCTGGCTTCCATAATTAAGAAGTCTTTCTCTTGGCTTTTCATTTTCTGGAAGATCTTTAATCTTTCGCCTCATCTTCCATAGGTGGAATTTTTTCTATATCCTCAGGTTCCAATTTCTCTTCTTCTGCAATTCTCTTTATCTCTTCTTGTTTCTTCTTTATCTCTTCATCAATTTTTACAATCTTATCAATATAACCTAATATCTCTTTATCTTCTTCTATAATAATCTTCTTATTTTCTTTAAAATAAGAATATATTTTTTCTCCAATTTTTTCATAAAAATTCTTTCTATCACTTTCCATTAACAAAATATCTGCTTTTAGCTTTGCTATTTTTGCAAGCTTAACAGATTCCTTTCCCAATTTAGTTGCAATATCTGAAATAGTTTCTCCTGCCTTCTTTGCAAAGGATGTAATTTGTGGCTTTAGATCATCCCAAATTTTTTTCCATCTATCTTCTTTCATGATCTATCACTCCTTATTAAATTAAATATTTAACCCCCTCCCCTTAAGGGAGGGGTAGGAAAAACCTATTTATTAGTTGCAGATTCCATCATTAAAAGATATTCCCATTCCTTTTGAAGATCATTTTTTAATTCCTCTAACATCTGTGCATTTTCAGGCCTCAGAAGATGTGTAAATCTTCCCTGTGCCTTTATATATTCTTCGACAGGCTTAAATCCATCTCTTGGCTTATAATTTATTTTATACTTTCCATCCTGAACCTCATAAAGATGCCAGACACCAGTTTCTACAGCAAGACGAGCAATTTTTATAGCAGAGTCATCAGGAGTTCTCCAACCTCTGGGACATGTGGAAAATATATTCAGAAAGGAAGGTCCATCAGTATCTAAGGCTTTCCTTACCTTTTCCATAAGATCTCTCCAATGACTTGGAGATGCTTGTGCAACATATTTAGCTCCATTTGCAACCATCATTTCTGTAAGATTCTTTCTCCTTTGAGGCTTTCCAGGAATTACTTTTCCAGCGGGAGATGTTGTTGTAAATGCGCCTCTTGGTGTGGCACTGGACCTTTGAATACCTGTATTCATATAAGCTTCATTATTATAACATATGAAAAGAGCCCTATGTCCCCTTTCAATTGCACCTGAGAGGGCCTGAAGACCTATATCATATGTTCCACCATCCCCTGAAAAACTTATAAATCTTATATCTTTATCAATTTTCCCTTTTCTTTTCAGTGCCCTATATGCAGATTCAACTCCTGCAATTGTTGCAGCAGCATTCTCAAATGCACTATGAATCCATGGAACATTCCAAGATGTAAAAGGAAATATAGTCGTTGCAACCTCAAGACATCCAGTTGCATTAGCAACAACTACAGGTTGCTCTGCAGAATTTAAAACCATCCTCACTATTATACTGGCACCACAGCCAGCACATAATCTATGTCCACTTGTTAGCTTCTCTCCCTTTAATGCTAATTCTCTTAAATTAATTGCCATAATTACACCTCCTACTCTCTTACACCAATATAAATTAGACCCTTAGGTTTTCCCACCTTTTCTATCTCTTTCAGTTCAGAAAATACTTTATTTATATGTTCTGTAGTAATATCTCTTCCACCTAATCCATATACATATGGTTGAAAGATGGGTCTTTGATCCAAATGATACATACCAGATACTATCTCATGATACAATGGACCTGCAAAAGAACCAGGAATCATACTTCTATCCAATATTCCCACAACCTTTGCATTTTTTAAAGCTAAGGATATTTCTTCTAATGGGAAAGGTCTAAATACTCTTATCTTAAGAAGACCCACAGGCAATCCCTTATTTCTTAAATCATCTACAACTTCTCTCGCAGTACCACATGTGGAACTCATAGCAACAATTATATATTTAGCATCATCAGTATGATACTTCTCAATTACATCATAGTATCTACCTGTTAAGTCACCAAACTCTCTCCCCACCTTTTTAATTATAGGAAGGGAATTTTCTATAGCATATGCCTGAGCAACCTTAAATTCAAAATAAGAATCAAAGAGGGCAAGAGGTCCTATTGTTATAGGTTTATCCACATCCAATAATGAATATTTTGGCTTATATTCTCCAATAAATTTTTTAACAAGATCATCATCAATAACTTCTAATATTTCTTCAGAATGGCTTGTTATAAATCCATCAAAATTAACCATAACAGGAAGCCTTACCTGAGGATCTTCTCCTATCTTTACCGCCTGAATTATATTATCATATATCTCCTGAACATTCTCTGAATAAATCTGAATCCATCCAGAATCCCTTGCTCCCATAGCATCACTATGGTCACCATGAATATTAATGGGGGCACTTAATGCACGGTTTGAAACTGCCATAACTATGGGAAGCCTCATAGAAGAAGCAATATAAAGCATTTCCCACATTAATGCTAAACCTTGTGATGCAGTTGCAGTCATCACTCTTGCTCCTGCTGCAGAGGCACCTATACAAGCACTCATGGCACTATGCTCACTTTCAACTGCTACAAATTCTGTATCTACTTCACCATTTGCTACATAGTTTGAAAAATTCTGAACCACTTCAGTAGAAGGAGTTATTGGGTATGCTGCAACTACATCAGGATTTACCTGCTTCATTGCTAATGCTACTGCCTCGTTACCCTCTATAGCAATTTTTTTAAATGTAGTCTTCATCATCTTCCCTCCTTTACTTCTCTTCTTCTTTCATAGTAATACATTTTACAGGACATTCTGATGCACAAACCCCACATCCCTTACAATAATCATAATCAATGTATACTTTTTTGCCATCAAACTTTACTGCAGAATCAGGACAAAAAAGCCAACAAAACATACATGTTGTACATTTATTGTAGTCTATTTCAGGTCTAAAGGTTCTCCAATCGCCTGTCTTATACTCCAATGCATTACCAGGCTCCAAAATTATAGGTCCTGTCTCTACTAAATCTTTCCATCCTGGAAGTCTCATTCTCCTTTTACCTCCTCGTAAGCTCTTTTTATTGCCTGAAGATTTCCTTCTATCACTTCAGGCTTAAATCTTCCTTCAAATTTTTTCCTTAACTGATTTAAAACTTCTTCTAAGGAAATTATAGGAACAACTTTAATCAATGCCCCAAGCATCGGGGTATTGGGAATGGGTCTTCCTAAGGTAGCAAGAGAAATTCCTGTAGCATCTACTGTATATATTTTCCTATCAGATATCCCAAGCTGATTCCTTATATCCTTAGGATCTTGAGTTGTATTTACAATAATTATTCCATCAGAAGGTAGACCTTCTAATACATTGACCTTTCCAATAAGGGATTTATCAAGAATCACAACTACATCTGGACTATAAACCTGACTATGTATTCTTATAGGCTTCTCACTAATCCTTGTGAAAGCCTTCATAGGTGCTCCTGTCCTCTCAGGACCATACTCAGGAAAGGCTTGGATAAACTTTCCTGCCTCAAGAGCAGTTTCTGCCAAAAGATAGGATGCAGTTTTTGCACCCTGTCCTGCACGTGCATGCCATCTAATTTCTAACATTTCTTTCATTTCTTCTTCCCTCCTATTCCCTTTATAATTTAATTTCTTTTCTGCCCTCAAGGGCATGAATTAATGTCAATTCATCAGCAAAATCAAGCTCTGTCCCAATAGGAAGTCCAAATGCAAGTCTTGTAACTTTAATTTTATAATCCATTAAAATTTTTGTAATATAGACTGCAGTTGCCTCACCCTCTGTTGTAGAATTCGTAGCAATAATGACTTCCTCAATATTTCCCTTCTCAACTCTTCTTTTTAGTTCCATAATTCTTAGATCTTCAGGAAATATTCCATCTAAGGGAGAAATAATTCCTCCTAATACATGATAAACACCATTATATTGCTTTGTTCTTTCAATTGCCCAAACATCCTTAGGTTCAGCAACAACACATATTATAGAATGGTTTCTTTGAGGATTTGAACAGATTTCACAAGGGTCTATTTCAGTTAAATTACAGCAAATAGAACAATATTTTACATTCTTTTTTAAATTTAATATAGTTTTTGCCAGATTCTCCACAAACTCATCTGATTGCTTAAGGAGAAAAAAAGCTAACCTTTGAGCAGATTTAGGACCTACCCCAGGAAGCTTAGATAACTCATCAATGAGCCTCTCAAAATAAGATTTATAAGACATATTTTTAGAAAAGTCCTGGTGGAAGAGACAAACCCTCAGTAAGACTTCCCATTTTCTGGGCAGAAATCTCCTTTGCCTTTGTCAAGGCATCTCTAAATGCTGCTGCAATTAAATCCTCAAGCATTTCTACATCTTCCTTATCTACTACTTCTGGACTTATCTTCACCTCCTTTACTTCCTCTTTTGCAGTTATAATTACTTTTACCACACCTCCACCTGCAGTTCCCTCTACTAATGTCTGAGACAGCTCTTCCTCAATCTTTTCAATTTTCTCCTGAATCTTTTTTAATTGTTTCATGGCAGAAAAAGGATCTTTCACTTCTTAACCCTCCTTAATAATTTTTCCATTAAATATTTTTTTAATCTCATCAGGTTCAAGAGGAGGATCATCTTCTATCTTTTTCTTCAATTCTTTCTTTGCAGTAGAAAGTTCCTCCTCAATAATAGTAAATTTTAATGGGATATGAATACCAAAAAATTTTTTAATTTCCTCTTCAACAAGCTGTCTATTTGGTAATTCCTCAATTCTTTCCTTAAGAAAGGTAAATTCCTTTGGAAATCCTAAGACTAATCTTCCTTCTCCATCTATCTCTATAATTTTTGCCTCCTTTAATATTGCTTCAGTAGATACCTTTCTCTTCTTAATTCTTTCTAAAACTTGAGTCCACTTATCCTTTATTTCATTTATAGAGATATTAACCTTTTCTGCTTGATTTATCACCTCAATTTTTTTCTCTTCTATCTTTTCTTCATGCTTTACCTCCTCCTCAGACCTTATAAATAGAGGAAGCAAACCCATTTCCATGAGAAGTGGTGCACTTGTTAAATCTCTTAGTCTATTCTCCAAATCCAATAATGTATCAATTATTTTTTGTAATCTATCAAGAGAAAAGATTTTTGTCTCCTCCATTATCTCATCAAATTCTTCTTGAGTTAATAAAAGAAGGTTAGAGAGTCTTGGCTCAACTTTCAAAAGAATAATATTTCTAAAATGCTGTAACAGCTCCCTTACAAACTGCTGAGGATTTTTACCAAGCTGAAAGACTTGTTGAAGAAGTCTCCATCCTTCATTTAGATCGTAATTTCCTAATGCCTTTGCAAATTCATATACAAACTCATAAGTTGGAAGTCCTAAAAGTTGTCTTGCAAAATCCTCAGTTATTTCTTGAGGAGAATATACTAAAAGCTGTTCCAAGAGACTTATAGCATCTCTCATTGATCCTTGAGATTGAATTGCTATTAATCTTAGCGCACCTTCAGAAACATTACCCTTTTCTTCCTTTGATATCTTTTCCAATTGTTTCTGAATTTCATCTCTTGTTAATCTTCTGAAATCAAATCTTTGACATCTTGAAAGGATTGTTAATGGAACTCTTTGGGGCTCTGTTGTAGCTAAAATAAAAATTACATGTTCAGGAGGTTCCTCTAATATCTTTAAGAGCGCATTAAAGGCTTCTGTAGTAAGCATATGAACCTCATCAATGATGTAGACTTTATACCTATCTCTTACAGGTAGAAGTCTTGCTTTCTCTCTTATATCCCTAATCTCATCAATTCCTCTATTACTTGCTGCATCTATCTCAATAACATCTAAACTATTTCCTTCCATAACCTCAATACAAGATTCACATTTTAGACATGGTTTTTCTGTAGGACCTTCCACACAATTTAAAGATTTTGCAAGTAGCCTTGCAACAGTTGTTTTACCTGTTCCTCTTGGTCCTGCAAAAAGATATGCATGTGATATTTTTTTAAGCCTGATACTGTTTTGTAAAGTCCTAACAATATGTTCTTGTCCAACTATTTCCTCAAAACTTTTTGGTCTCCACTTTCTATATAAGGCAATATGCATTTAGCTCACCCTCGCCCCTTCTTCTATATCTCTATCTACCGTTAATATAGATAAGTTTCCTTTTTCATCCTTTCCAGCAAGAAGCATACCCTGAGATTCGTATCCCCTTATTTTAATAGGTTCAAGATTTGTAATAACAATTATCTTTTTATTCACAAGCTCATCAGGAGAATAATACTGAGCAATTCCTGCGACTATCTGCCTTCTCTCAGTTCCAAGATCAATTTCAAGTAATAATAATTTATCACTTTTTTCAATCTTTCTTGCAGATACGACTCTTGCAACTCTTAGATCAATCTTTTGAAAATCATTTATACTTATCAAATTTATCTCTTCCTTATCTTCCTTTATTTCTACCCTTGGGAATAATACTTTACCTTTTTCTACTTTTTGTCCCACAGGAATCTTAACATCCCAAAGCAAGTCCCATGCAAATTGTTTATCTTTATATCCTAATTGCTCTTGAATCTTTTCAGCGGTATTTGGTAAAAATGGATATATAAGAATAGATATCTTTCTCAATATTTCAAGAAGAGAATAAACTACAGTATTTAAAATATCTCTATTTCCTGTTTTCTCTAAGTTCCATGGTGCCATCTGATCTATATATCTATTTGCAGACTGAACTATCTCCCATATAGATGAAAGAGCCAATGAAGGGTTAAAGTTTTCCATTGCATTTTCAACTTTTTTTATTGCATTCTCTGTTATCTCAAAAAGCTCCTTTTCCTTATCACCAAAGGATGAAGGCTCAGGAACCTTTCCATCTGTATACTTTTCTGTAACAGTAATAACTCTATTTAAAAGATTTCCTAAATCATTTGCAAGATCAGAATGATACCTTCTATCAAAGGCTAAATCAGAATATTCACCATCTAAGCCTAATGGGACTTCTCTTAAAAGAAAATATCTTAAGGCATCTACGCCATAAATGTCCATAAGCTTGTGAGGGTCCACTCTGTTACCTTTTGATTTTGATATCTTTCCACCTCTTATAGTCCAGAATCCATGAACTAATATAGTCTTTGGTAATGGTATATCAAGAGCCATAAGCATTGCAGGCCATATTATGGCATGAAATCTTAAAATATCTTTTCCTATAAGATGAACATCTGCTGGCCAGTACCTATCAAATCTTTCATGGTCATCTCTTAAATAACCTAAGGCACTTATATAGTTTATAAGGGCATCAAACCAAACATAAACAGTATGCTTAGGATCAAAAGGCACAGGAACTCCCCATTTTACAGTTGATCTTGTGGCACTAATATCTCTAAGACCCTGTTTTATAAAGCTTATTACTTCATTTCTTCTTGACTCTGGAAATACAAACTCAGGATGCTCATTAATATATTTAAGTAAGGGTTCTGCAAAGTATGATAATTTAAAATAATATGTTTCTTCCTCAAGCCATTCTACAGGTCTCTCACAGGAGGGGCATTTACCATCTTTCAATTCTTCCTCTCCCCAATAGGTTTCACAAGGAGTGCAATACCATCCCGCATATGTCCCTTTATATAAATATCCCTTCTCATATAATTTCTGAAAGACTTTTTGAACTACAATTTCATGTCTTTCTTGGGTAGTTCTAATAAAATCATCATTAGTTATTCCCAATCTTTTCCATGCATCTATGAATTTCAAAGACATCATATCAACAAATTCTTTTGGTGTATATCCTTTTTCTTCTGCAGATCTTGCCAATTTAGGGCCATGTTCATCAAGTCCAGTTAAAAAAAATACATCATAGTCCCTTAATCTATAATAACGAGCAAATGTATCTGCAACCACTGTGCAGTAGGCAGTTCCTATATGTGGCTCAGAATTTGAATAATATATGGGAGTTGTTATATAAAATTTTTTCCTTGCCACCACTCTCGCTCCCTTCAATTTAAAATTCCTTGATAATAATACTACTTACTCAGAAGAGTGTCAATAAAAGGGGAAGTCCAAGCTTTTATCAGTATTAAAATATGTTTATTTTAATAGATTTGCCTCCATCAAAAGATAAGTTTTAGTTAATAGAATTCATCAGGATATCTTATTTCTACAGCATATTCATTAAGATTAGAAATGTCATCTATTGGTAGATTAAGAAAATCTTTATCCTTTTCTATACACATCTCTAATAGTACTCTTAGATCATGGGTCCTTTTCGCCTTAACATCTATATAGGTAAGATCAGTAGGCATATCCTCAATATTTATCAAATATGTCAAAGGAAGTAGTAGGAAGATATGAATGCGTAGTATGGTAAATTTTTCGCCACAGAGCTTTTCTCTCCTCAAACTTAAGATTTTCTTTTTAATAAATTTTGGGGTTATTTTTAACTGAGGATAAAGATGAACAAGGAAAAAAATTTGTCTTAATATTTAAGGGAATCACCAGTAAATAGATATTTGGGACCCAATTCTCCATGATGAATAAAAATTATCTCCCTTTTGATAATAAATATTTTCTAAAAATATTTTACTATTATTTCCTTTTAATGGGAAAATCTCTAATAAATTTTTATACTTAAATGAAAGGTCACTATACTCTTCCTTAGAGATGGTAAATTTTAAAGGTAATTTTTCTATCTCTCTTAAAAGGGAGAGGGAATAAGAATTAGAAAGATATAAAGAAATATTTGGGGATTTTCTCTCCTCATTAAAATAAGAAATACTAAATTTTATATCAGAAATTTTAAACTCACAAGATAACTTATAATTTCTTATTGACAGATAATAATTTGAAAAGAGAGAATCTCTTTGACTAAATTCTCCTTGAAATACACCAAAGGACATATTTATTTTGCTTGATCCATAAATATTTTTTAATATACTTAAGGAATCTTCTTGATAATTATATCCTAATAAGGTTTCAAAATTTGATGGTTTATAAGAAATATTTAATGATAAATTTTTCTTATTTTCATCAAAATTTTGGAAATATGAGATATTAGACCAAAATTTTGGTAAAATCTCACCATATAAAGAAAGATTAAGAATCCTTGATATTTTCCCATCTTTTTCAAAGATAGTTCCCTTAGAACTAAAATTTATATTATTGATCTTAAGCTTAAAAGCAAATTCATTCCTTTTTAAATATGATTCTTGAGGAAGATAATATTTATATTTAATCATCAATGTTAAACCAGAAGGAGGGGGAATTTTATTGTAATTATCAATGAAAAATATCTGTAATGTTTTATCAATAATAGAATACTCAACTGTATATGTTATAGGTTCCTCTAAGGGAATATAATAGGTAAATGTTCTACCATTTTCAACAAAAACTCCATTTATATAAACCTCAATTGTGTTTGGAATTGGGGTATATGTTAATGTAAAATACGCCTGATAGCCATCTGTAATAAATAATTGAGATAAACTTAATGGCATATCTACTCTAAAATTATTATTTCTCTCGTAGCTTTCACCTAAGGATATAGAGAATTTTGTGTATGTAATATCAATCAAAAATTTATTTATAGATTGATTAAGAAGTAAAATATCAGAAGAATATGTATCCTTTATTTGATATGAAATATCTAATTTAATAGGTGAAAATTGAGGATTAATTGAAATTCCCTTTATAATTTCCTTTTTTTCTCCCAATTCCTCCCGAATATAAAAAGAGGATGGAATTTTCTTATACCTTAATGTTAATCCCTTATTTTCCTTTATTCCAATATCAATATCTTTATTCCATATACCTGAGAGAGTAAAATTTTCAAGTTCTAAGGAAAGATTATTCTGTAAAGATTGTTTATAACTTTTATCCTCTCTTGTAAAAAGATTTAAAGAATAGCTAAGAAAAGCATAAGGTTTAATATTAAGAGATAAATTATTTAAGATACCAGGTAGTATTTCAAAATTTCCCAGTATCTCTTTAAAATATGGATAATTCTCATCTATCTTTATACTTTTTCCAGTAATATTGAAATTTTCACCTTTATAATTAAAACTAAGATTATATCCTCTTCCCATAAATTGATCATTTATAAGACCTTGAGAGATGGATAATTCCAGGAAATTTTCATTTTTCTTTGTTAATAATGAAAGGTCAATAAATTTTCTATTAATTTTAAAAGATGGATCATCTAAGCTTAAAAAAGATAAAGATAAAGGTGAAATATCAATCTTTAAACCCAAAAGATTATAGATTTGTGGCTGAATTCCTCTAACTTCATATTCCACAATTATAATATCATCAGAAGAAATAATATCTACAAAGTATAATATTCCATATGTATAATCAATGATATAATCTAAGTCTCTCTCCAAGAGTTTACCATTAAGATATACCTTTTCTTTTCCTGGAACTAAATAGAAATCACCTAAGATATAAGGACCTAAGGTATCATTTCCATAAAAGGACTTTTGCTTCTTTGTACTCTCTACTTTTGCTAAAAATCCTTTTATAGAATAATCTTTACCAAAATATTTAATTTCAACACCATTAACATTTTTATTCCACAAAGTTAGATATGATAAAGATTCTTGAAAATTATTACTAAAAATTCCTTCAAGATTTTCTGTTCTTAGTTTAAGAGATATTTGATCTTGAGGATTATATCCTGTAATATAATTTAAATTTATTGAGAATCTATCAGTTATCTGATTTAGAGAAATCTTACCCTTTAGATTATAATTTAAACCTTCATAAAAAGAATTTTGCATTGAGAATATATCTTTATTTCCAAATACAAAAACATAAGAGGTATCAATATTTCCTTCCCCCTTAAAATCCCAAACCTGTGCATATAAAAAGGATAGAAGGATTACTAAAAAAATAGATAGAAAATATATAATTTTCCTGCACTTAGTAGGAATATAGATCCCAATTTTAAGAAAATTAGATAACATCTTTGTAAAAATTCCTACAGCTCATAATAATTAATTTAAAAGTATAACAGGAAAATTTAATGCATGAAAAGAATAAAACAAAAGCCAAAAATGGGAGATCTGCTATCTTTAATATACTGATACGTATATCCATACATATTTGGAGCATAACCTCTACTTTCCTTGTCAAATTAAACCTGTTATAATTATTTGTTAAGGAGGAGAGGTGAAATATTGAATAGAATATTAAAAATCTTTTTTATTTTACTTTTTATTTTAAGTCTTATGGAAGGGTTAGAAATAATTAAGCTACCAAAACCAAGATTAAGTAGTACAGTATCTGTAGAAGAAGCACTTTTAAAAAGAAGGTCTATAAGAAATTTTAAGAAGGAGCCTTTAACTCTTTCAGAAGTCTCTCAGCTACTTTGGTCTGCTCAAGGGATAACTGAAGAAAGTATGGGCTTAAGAACCGCACCATCTGCAGGCGCTCTTTACCCCATAGAAATTTATATTGTAGTTGGAAATGTAATAAATTTACCCCCAGGTATATATAAATATACTCCAAAAAATCATGAGCTTGTTCTAATAATGAAAGGGGATAAGAGAAAAGAGCTTGCAATATCTGCCTTGGGACAAAAATGGATTGAGGAAGGTGCTATAGTTATAGTAATTTCAGCAGTCTATGAAAGAACAACATCAAAATATGGAGAAAGAGGAATAAGATATGTCCACATGGAGGCAGGACATGTCTCACAAAATATTTACTTACAGGCGGTTGCATTAAACCTTGGGACTGTTGCGGTAGGAGCTTTCTATGACGAAGAGGTTAAAAAAGTGATTAATATGCAGAAAAATGAAAATCCATTATACCTTATGCCTGTAGGAAGAATATAGATGCCTGCAAATCTTCCTCCCCAATATTTTGTAGCAGAAGAAAAATTTAGAAAGGCAAAAAATATAGAAGAGAAGATATCTGCCTTAAGAGAGATGCTTGCTATCCTTCCAAAACATAAAGGGACAGATAAAATGAAGGCAGAATTGAGAAGAAAGCTTGCAGAATTAATAAAAGAGTCTCAGAAAAAGTCAAAAAAAGGAGGAAGAAGCTATGATTATATTCCCAAAGAGGGTGCAGGACAGGCAGTCTTAGTAGGACCACCAAATTCAGGAAAATCATCCTTCTTTAAACTTCTAACAAATGCTAATACTATAATTGCTGATTATCCATTTTCAACAATAAATCCTTCTGTTGGAATGATGCCCTATGAGGATATACAGATACAAATTATTGATCTTCCTCCAATTTGGGAGGAGACAGAATCTTGGGTATTCAATATTATTAGATATGCTGATCTTATTATTTTCTTTTTAGATCTAAGCAGTTTATATATTGAAGATTACGAAAAGATAAAAGATATTTTAAAAAATAGAAAGATAAATATAGAAAATATTAAGGGGATTATTTTAGCAAATAAATGGGACATAGGTGAAGTTGAGAAGGAAATTAAAGAATTTCCTTTTCTTCCCATTTCAGTAAAAGAAGGGATAAACATTGAGCATGCAAAAAATTTAATCTTTGAAGGATTAGAGATTGTAAGAGTATATACAAAAAAACCTGGATATCCACCTAATCTTGAACAACCCTTTGTCCTTCAAAAGGGTAGTAATGTTTTAGATGTGGCAGAGTCAATACACAAAGATCTGGCAAAAAATTTAAAATATGCAAAACTCTGGGATAGAGAGGGGAAAATAAAAGGTCTCCATGTAGAGAAGGGATATATTGTAAAAGATGGAGATATATTGGAATTTCATTCATGAATAAGTATTAAGCCAACTATATATGGTATTGTAAAATCTTTCTGCATATTCTTCATCTTCAAAAAGCTCATGATATCCACCAGGAAATTCTACTAACTTTTTATCCTCAACTTTTAATTTATTAAAAAACATTCTTGAACCTTCTGGATTTACATATCTATCTTCTGTGGGAAGAAGAATAAGCACTGGAATTTTAATATACCCAGCCTTTTCATGAGCAAGATTAATATTTCTCATCATGCTTAGTCCAAGACGAAATGAAATTTTACTATGCATAAGGGGATCATTCATACACTTTTCAATAACCTTTTTATTTCTTGATAGATATTCTGGATCTAATTTATTACTTATAGTTACTGAGGGGAAAATCTTTCCAAAGGTATTTGCAATAAAGCTTGTTAAAGGATCTACTTTAATATATAAAGCGGGAGCAGAAATAATAAGAGTTTTAACTTTTTCTTCCCTCTCTTCAGTATATCTAACAGCAATAAGCCCTCCAAGACTATGTCCAAATATATGAAATTTTGGAATATCAGATGTTAAATTATCAATAATTTTAATAATATCCTCAATAGAGGTATCTCCTCTCTTACCATTACTTTTTCCATGCCCAGGATGATCAAAACCTATTACTCCAAAACCAATTTTTATTAAATCCTCTATCAATCTCTCATATCTTCCTATATGCTCTCCCAGTCCATGAACTATTAAAATATAACCCTTTTTTGGTTCACCTTTTCTAAAGGAATAAATCATAAAAAAATCACCCCTATCTTTTAATTTTTAAATACCATTCAATAGTCTTTTTTAAGCCTTCCTCTAAGGAAAATTTGGGGTCAAAATCAAGCTCATTTTTTGCTAATGATATATCTGCAAAGGAATCTTTTATTTCTCCCTTTCTTGGAGGTGCATATATAGGTTCTATATTTTTCCCTAATACCTTATTTATAAGCTTAAATAATTCTATAATTTTAACCTTTCTTCCTCCTGCAATATTATAAACTTTACTTTTTAAATTGTTTTTCTTCAATGCTAATATATTTGCAGAAACAACATCCTCTACAAATATAAAATCTCTTGTTTGATTTCCATCTCCATAAATTGTTGGCGGCTCATCCTTTAAAAGAGAGGTAATAAATTTAGGAATTACTGCTGAATATGGAGAAAACGGGTCTTGTCTTGGTCCATAAACATTAAAATATCTTAAGGAAACAATATCTAAGTTATAAACACCATGAAAGAATTTAAGATAAAGTTCTCCCACATATTTACTTATAGCGTAGGGAGAAATTGGTTCCACTTTCATATCTTCTTTCTTTGGTAATATAAGATTATCTCCATAAACAGCAGATGAACTTGCATAAATTATTTTTTTAACTCCATTTTTTAAACTTGCCCAAATAACATTCAATGTACCTTTAACATTTATCTCATTACATCTTAATGGATTCTCAACAGATTCAATGACAGAAGTAAGAGCGGATTCATGAAATATATAATCAACTCCTTTTGTAATAGATAAAAGAAGATCTAAATCCCTAATATCTCCTTCAATAAAATCAATATCATTGATAACATTTATTAGATTTTCCATCTTTCCAGTAGATAGATTATCAAGGACAATAACATCCCCACCATCTTTAACTAATCTTTCTACAATATGTGAACCAATAAAGCCTGCCCCACCTGTTACAAGAAATTTCATAAAATCTCCAAATTAATTATTAATTTTCTCAAAATTCAGAAGATCCATTGTGCCATCTTTTAGTGCCATTGCATATATCTTTTTCTTTGTCAGATATTTTACTATTTCGTCATCATTCCACATTGCTATCACATCAAACTCTCTCATTTTGCTCCTATCTTTTACATTTCTTTTGCTAATTCTTACACCCAAAAAATCCAATTCTCCAGCCCCAAAATATTCTTTTGCAATTCTTGGAATATTTGGCGCTACTATATCTTCTTTCTATCTTCATTCATCTCTTCTTTAAAAGCTTCTAAAGATACCTCCAGCCTTCTTAAAGCTACATCAGTATTAACAATAAACTGTCCGAGCAAACTCTCAAGCCTATCTACTCCATCACTAAGCCTTACCCTCTTTTTTAATTACTCCCCTAAATATTTTCGTTTCTTTCTTGCTTCTTATATTCTTCTAAAAACTCAGTTATCTCTTTTATAAAATGCTTTATATCTCCAAGATTATTTTTTACAATATTGTAAAGCTCTTCATCGGTAATTTCCTTATAAAAATGCACCATTCTATTTCTATAAC